>Ga0307492_10000032_pt1 | contig 74571 bp, 64 predicted proteins | sample SI3LmetaG_FD_202365 | JGI IMG/M metagenome (GOLD analysis project Ga0307492, IMG submission 202365) | Sea-ice brine microbial communities from Beaufort Sea near Barrow, Alaska, United States - SI3L | ecosystem: Environmental > Aquatic > Marine > Coastal | place: USA: Alaska | collected 2017-05-06 | reverse complement strand
ACTTCAATGGCTCAGGCTCTTTTTCTTATACAGTGAGTGACGGAGTTCTTACCGATACAGGTGATGTAGCGGTGACAGTTAACGCGGTTAATGACGCGCCGGTTATAAGCGGAACACCAACTACGACAATTAGTGAAGATAATTTTTACACATTCACTCCAACAGGAAGTGATGTTGATGGAGATATCTTAACCTATAGCGTAGTTAATCTACCAAGCTGGACGACTTTCGATACTAACAGCGGGAACATTTCCGGAACACCCGATAACGGTGACGTAGGCAGTCATGCAGATATTCAAATTACAGTGACCAGCAATGGCTCTTTGACTGATACTTTAGCTGCGTTTTCTATTGAAGTAACTAATACCCCACAAGCTCCTGTGGCAACAGATGACACAGCATCGACCGATGAAGATATTTTGGTAACAATTGACGTACTCGCTAACGATAACGACGCGGATGTCGGTGATACCTTAACCATAACGGCTGTAAACAGTATCGTAAATGGCACTGCGGTTATTAATGGTAATCAAGTCGATTTTACGCCTGCAGCTGACTTCAATGGCTCAGGCTCTTTTTCTTATACAGTGAGTGACGGAGTTCTTACCGATACAGGTGATGTAGCGGTGACAGTTAACGCGGTTAATGACGCGCCGGTTATAAGCGGAACACCAACTACGACGATTAGTGAAGATAGTTTTTACACATTCACTCCAACAGGAAGTGATGTTGATGGAGATACCTTAACCTATAGTGTGGTTAATCTACCAAGCTGGGCGACTTTTAATACGCTTGATGGAAATTTAGCTGGAACACCAGATAATGATGACGTAGGCAGTGATGCAGGTATTCAAATTACAGTAACTAGTAATGGTTCGCTTACAGATACTTTGGCAGCTTTCGCAATTGAAGTAACGAACAGTAATGATGCGCCTGTTGCATCAGATGATACGGCTACAACTGATGAAGATACCGACGTTACGATTGACGTTTTGGTTAACGATTTTGACGTGGATGTAAGTGATACGTTAACGATTACCTTAGTGAGTAATTCAGTCAACGGAACAGCGGTTAGTGACGGTCTACAAGTTGTATTCACACCTACCGCAGACTTTAATGGTATTGGAACGTTTACTTATACGGTTAATGATGGAACGGCGGATGATACTGCAACGGTTACGGTAACAATTAATTCGGTAAATGACGCACCCATTATTAGTGGAACACCGCCGACTTCAGCAACACAAGATTTATCTTATTCCTTTACCCCCACGGCTACGGATGTAGATGGTGACGCTTTGACTTTTAGCATAAGTAATACACCAAATTGGGCTAGTTTTAATACCACTGATGGAACATTAAGTGGCACGCCTGATAACGAGGATGTTGGAGATTACGCCAATATAACAATTACCGTGACTAGCAATGGTTCACTAACAGATTCGTTAGCGGCTTATACTATCTCCGTTGGAAACACCAATGATGCTCCCATTGCAGTAGATGACGCAGCCACTACTGATGAAGACACTGACGTTACTATTGACGTACTAGCGAATGATACAGACGTGGACGCTGGCGACATACTATCCGTTAATTCCGTTAGTTCGGTCGTCAATGGCACAGCGGTAGTTTTAGCTAATCAAATAGTCTTTACTCCAGACCCTAATTTTAATGGTACTGGAACACTAACTTATACCGTAAGCGACGGCTCATTTTCAGATACCGCAAATGTCACTATCACAGTCAATTCTGTAAACGATGCACCAGTCATTTCAGGTACACCGAGCACTAGTGTAGTTCAAGATGTAGCCTATTTATTCACACCATCAGCAATCGATGATGATGATGATGATACAATTACTTATAGCATCGTTGGGCAACCTTCCTGGGCAACTTTTGATACCGCAACTGGCGCGCTTTCAGGTACTCCCAGTAATGATGATGTTGGCGACTATGCTGGAATTGTAATTACCGCTTCTAGTCAAGGTCCGTTAACGGATGATTTACCAAGCTTCAGCATTAGTGTGACTGATTTAAACGATGCACCGATTGCAAGTGATGATGCCGTTTCAACCGATGAAGATAATGAGGTTATTATTGATGTTTTAGCAAATGATACCGATGTGGATGCAGGCGATACTTTAATCATTGCGTCAATTTCTTCGGTCGTGAATGGTACTACCGTTATAATAAATAATCAGGTGACTTTTACACCAACTGAAAATGTAAATGGAATCGGTTCTTTCATATATACAATGAATGACGGCGCTATTTCTGATACAGCTAGCGTAACGGTGACTATTAATTCGATTAATGATATACCGGTTATTAATGGAACACCTGCTACTATAATTGATCAGGATGATACCTATTCATTTACGCCTACAGCAAGTGATGACGATAATGAAACCTTGACCTTTAGCATAACCAATCAGCCTAGTTGGACTTCGTTTGATGTTAACTCGGGTGCTTTGACTGGTACAACTTCAAATGCAGATATCGGTGCTTACGCTGATATTATTATTAGTGTAAGTGATGCCGCTGCAACTATTTCATTAACCGCTTTTACTCTTACCGTGAATAATTTAAATGATAACCCTGTTGCTGTTGATGATAGTGTTTCTACAGACGAAGATGTCGCAATAGTTATTGATGTTCTGGGCAACGATTCAGATGATGATGTAGATGATACATTGACTATCACTCAAGTAAATACCGTTTTAAATGGTGTTGCAGCTATTGAAAATGGACTGGTTAGGTTTACTCCAGACGCAAATTATAATGGTGCAGCTTCGTTTAGTTATAATATTTCTGATACTGTTGCAACAGCAACAGCAATCGTTACGATAGATGTTATTTCGGTAAATGATGCGCCAACAATAGACGGAACACCTGCTACTTCAGTACTCCAAGATGTTGCTTATTCTTTTGTACCAACCGCGAATGATGACGATGGTGACCTTTTAACCTTTGCTATTACTAATATGCCAAGTTGGGCTGGTTTTAACACATCCACCGGCGCATTAACTGGTACGCCAACTAATGCAGATGTAGGGGACAATGCGAACATTGAAATATCAGTTTCAAGCACTGATGGTCTTTCAGACAGCTTACCTATTTTTACTCTCAGTGTTACAAATACGAATGACGCTCCGGTAGCAAATAATGATACTGCAACTACAGATGAAGACATCGCAATCACCATCGACGTGTTGAGCAATGATACCGATATAGATACCAGCGATACTTTGGTTATAACTGAAACTAATACACCTGTTGGTGGTGTGGCAATTATTACCTCAAACCAAGTCTTATTTACGCCTGATGCAGAATTTAATGGAACAGCTTCTTTTAACTATGTCGTTTCTGATGGAAGTGTAACGGATTCTGCATCAGTCACAGTTACGGTTAATAATATCAATGATGCTCCCATTATTTCGGGCACACCATCTAATAGTGTTGAACAAGATAGTGTTTATTCATTCACGCCAACGGCTAGCGATGCAGATGGCGATGCGTTAACTTTTAGTATTAGTAATCAACCGAGCTGGGCTAGTTTTGATACATTAACAGGGCAATTAAATGGTACACCCCTAAATGTTGATGTAGCTAACTACCCAAACATTGTGATTACTGTGACTAGCAATGGCTCCTTAGCCTCAAGTCTAGATACATTTAATATCAATGTCATTGACGTTAACGATGCGCCAATAGCACTGGATGACGCAGCCACTATTGATGAAGATACGAACATCACTATTGATGTTTTAGCTAATGACACGGATATCGATCCTCAAGATAATTTAACCATTACGGCTATCGGTTTAGTTACTAATGGAACGGCTGTAATCGTGGGCACGCAAGTATTGTATACACCAGATACTAATTTTAATGGTGTTGGAATTTTTGATTATACAATCAGTGATGGTGATATTTCGGATATTGCCACTGTATCAATAACAGTAAACTCCATCGATGACGCGCCTACAATTAGCGGTACACCTTCGATTAATGTTGAACAGGATTCAGCTTACGGGTTTACACCAGATGCGGCAGATTTGGATAATGAACCACTTGTCTTCAGTATTACTGATTTACCCGATTGGGGATCTTTTAATACGTCGACAGGTCGGCTATCAGGTACACCAACTAATGCTGATGTTGGGTTTTATCCTAACATTAAAATTACAGTGACCGCGGGAGCTCAAAGTGCAACGTTAGCCGCCTTTAGTATTACGGTTAACAACGTCAATGATGCGCCAGTTGCCAATGATGACAATATTTCACTTAATGAAGATGATGATGTCACTATCAATGTTCTAGCAAATGATACTGATGCTGATGTTGATGATGTGGTGACGCTATTATCAATTAATAGCGTCACTAATGGAGTCGCGGTTATTGATAACGGACGTATTATTTACACTCCAACGCAAGACTTTAATGGAACTGCAACAATTCTTTATACAGTGACAGATAGCGTATTAACAGATACTGCTACAGTCACTATAACGGTTGATTCTCTTAATGATGCCCCTGAGATTAGCGGTATTCCAACGACTTCAGTTTTGGAAAATGATGTGTATTCATTTACGCCTTCGGCATCAGATGCTGACAACGATATTTTGACCTTTAGTATTAGTAATCTACCTAGTTGGGCAACTTTTTCAACTGCGACAGGTGCTCTAACCGGAACGCCCGATAATAATGAGTCTGGTAGTTACGGTAATATTGAGATTAGTGTCTCAAGTCAAGGTGGATTAAGTGATTCATTACCAGCTTTCACAATTGTTGTGGACAACGTGAATATCGCTCCTGTACTAGTTGACGATACTTCGACTACAGATGAAGATATAGCAATTTCAATTGATGTTCTTGCAAATGACTCGGATATTGATATAGCGGACACACTAGTCGTTACCGCAATAAGCGCAGTTGTTAACGGTACTGCTGTGATAGTTAATAACCAAGTGGTCTACACGCCAAACACTAACTTTAATGGTGCTGGATCATTTACATATTCAGTGACTGATGGTGGAGTAACTGATTCTGCTAATGTGGTTGTTACTATAAACTCAGTCAATGATGTGCCTGTTATCTCTGGTACACCAGTTACTAGCGTTTTACAAGATATCGCTTACACTTTCACTCCAACAGCGAGCGATAACGACGCAGGTGATACGCTAACATTTAGCATTAATAATATGCCTAGTTGGGCTGCTTTTAGTAACACAACGGGTGCTTTAACCGGTACCCCTGGAAACGATGATGTTGGTAGTTATCCTAATATTCAGATTACGGTTAACAGTGACGGTGGTTTATCGGCAAGTTTAACTTTATTTGCTATTACAGTTACCAATGTCAATGATGCACCAGTTGCTGTGGCTGATAGCGTTACGGTTGATGAAGATTCGCAAGTAACGATAAGTATTCTCGCTAATGATTCTGATCTTGATGATGACCCATTAACCGTTGATTCAATAAGTGCATTGAATGGCTCTGTGGTTTTAAATAATGATCAAAGCGTTCTATACACACCTAACGCTAACTACAATGGTTCAGATACTATTAGCTATACGATTAGTGATGGTAATGGTAGTAGTGACTCTGCAATAGTTGATGTCACGATTACATCAATCAACGATTTACCTGTCGCCGTAGATGATGCCGCAACTATTTCAGAAGGTGAGTCATTGAGCTTTGCAGTATTAGATAATGACTCGGATGATGATAATGATACGTTAACGATTAGTACAGCTGATGCAGCTAATGGTAGCGTGGTTATTAACATCGATAATAGTTTAACTTATACACCTGATGTAACTTTTGTTGGTGTGGAAAATATCGTTTATACCATTCAAGATGGTAATGGTGGTACAGGTGCTGCGACGTTAATTGTTGCGGTGAATCCAGTTACTATTGTAATAAGTGGAACACCAGAAACCAGTTTGTTAGAGGGTGAAGACTATTCTTTCACTCCAAATGTGGAAGTGTCTGATAATGTGACTTATACATTTACTGTTACTAACCTGCCAAGTTGGACAACTTTCGATACATTAACTGGTAGTTTGTCTGGCACACCTGAACGAGATGATATCGCAACGTTTAGCGCGATTGAAATTTGTGTGGATGATACATTTGCTACTGACTGTTTGGCGAGCTTTGAAATTACAGTTTTGGGTGATCTTGATAGAGACAGTATTGGCGATGATGTTGATGAAGACATTGACGGCGATGGCATGAGTAATGATTTTGAAATTGCTAATGGATTTGATCCTGAAGATGATTCTGATGCAACTGAAGATGCTGATGGAGATGGAATATCTAACTTGAATGAGTTCTTAGCTGGAACTAATCCAAATAGCGATGATAACCCTCCTACATTGTTACAACCAGTAGACATAACAACGGATGCCATAAGCCTATTAAACGAAGTGACCATTGGAAATGCTAGTGCAACGGATTTTGTTGCGGGAGTCAGTGTAGATTGTTGCGATATTGTTAACGATGCACCAGCAAGGTTCTCTCCAGGAACAACTGAAGTGACATGGACCGCTACAGATGAAGCGGGTAATGTAACGACAGAAGTTCAATTGATTAAAGTGAACCCTATTGTTTCTTTTACTGGCGATGTTGTTGCTGCTGAAGGCGAGCAAGCATCAGTGACTTTATTATTGAACGGTGATGCGCCTGATTACCCTTATGAGATTACTTACGCGATAACCGGAGGTAGTGCAACCGAGGGAGTTGATTACACATGGAATGATGGTATTGCGACTTTCACAGAAGGTACTAGCTTGAATATTACTTTTGATATAGCTGACGACGACGATGCAGAAGGTGTCGAAACCATACTAGTTGAAATTGATGTAACCGAAAACAGGGGCTCTCAGTTTGCGTTAGAAGTGAGTATTAGTGAAGACAACGTAGCACCTTTTATTGACTTAAGTCTTCAGCAAAATGGAGTCACAGTTACTCAAATACAAACTGATTTGGGTAATGTAACCGTGTCAGCTCAAGTGACGGACAGTAATTCCACTGATACTCATACATATGATTGGTCGGCGAGCGATAATCGATTAACTAACTCGTCAAGTTTAGAAGAAAACTTTGTATTTGACCCAAGTAACCTGTCTTTAGATGTTTATCGTTTGGCATTAACTGTGACTGATAATGGAACACCAACAGAGTCAGCTTTTGCTCTTTATGATTTGAAATCGACAACGACCGCGTTAGATGAAGAAACTGGATTACCCTGCAATATTGCACCTCACAATGCTAATGTTGTTGATCAATATCTAGCCGAAGCGCAAATGGGAATATGTATTCGAATGAGTCAATTCTCGAAATTAAGTGAAGGTGGCGGGGTGCTGTTAAGTGTTAATGATTTTACAAACCAATCGGCACTGTCAAATGACGAACATACGACTATTGGTGGAAGATATAACTTTAATTTACAATCGTCATTCGCGTTTGCAGGATATCAAGGAACTGTCGTTATTCCGTTAAGAGAGGCTATACCAAGTGACAATTTGTTCAGAATATTAGATGCAGGTATGTGGAGAGACTTTGATACAAGCGGAGCGGACGCGATATTGTCTGCATCTGGCGAGTTAGGGTATTGTCCACCACCTTTTGACTCCAGTTATGTAACCGGTCTAGTTGCTGGTAATACTTGTATTCAAATTAGTATGACTGATGGTGGTACTAATGATTCGGACGCGAATATCAATGGAGTGATAGAGTTTGCCGGTGGTGTTCATGAACGAGTCATTACACCACCTGTAATAAGTGGCACACCAGAAACCAGTTTATTAGAAGGTGAGGTTTATTCTTTTACTCCAACTGTTCAAGTGTTTAATAATCTAACTTATTCATTATCTATTACTAATCTACCCAGTTGGGCTTCTTTCGATACGCTAACCGGTAATTTGTCTGGCACGCCTGAACGAGATGATGTCGCCACGTTTGCTGCGATTGAAATATGTGTTGATGATACCTTGGCAACTGATTGTTTGGCGACCTTTGAAATCAGCGTGACAGGTGATCTTGATAGAGATAGTATTGGTGATGATATGGATGAAGACATTGATGGAGATGGAATGCCTAATGATTTTGAAATAGCTAATGGACTTGACCCTGAAGATGCATCAGATGCAAGTGAAGATCCTGATGGAGATGGGATATCTAACTTGAATGAATTCTTAGGTGGAACGGATCCTAATAGCAATGATAATCCACCTCCACCTCCACCACCAGCTTCTAGTGGTGGTGGCGGAAGTTTACCTATGAGCTTACTATTCTTATTCGGCCTTGTAGGTGTAATTAGAGTTTATCACCGCAACTAGCGGTGATAAAAATTTACGATTATTATATTAGAATTAGAATTAGAGTTTTTTTTCTCAGGTTCTATTTTAACTGGACAGATTTTAACGATATGCGAATTTTTAAAGAGTCAGTTTCAATCGGGTGCTGTTTCGTCAGATTCTAGTTCAAACAAATTGTTAGCACCATCATCGTAGTTAAATGCACCAAGAAGGGTGACATATTTGTCACTCTCAACTGCAGAGGTTTTAGCACTGTATTCAAATTCATAAAGTAAAATTAACCAAGAAACCTCAGTCAGGTTTTTATTTCTTGCTTTGCCCATTAAGTTATCAATAAATGAGGTTGAATAAGAACATTGTCCAGCGATCTGTTTTATATCTGATAGTCCTTTGTTTGTACCATTCGTTTCAAGAGATTCTGGATTGAAATAACGAATTTTAAAATTCTTAGACCAAGTGTTTTGCGCTCTAGTATTATTTTTGCTAAAAGTCTCTTCAAAATAATCATCGGGAATATCTTTATAGGGATGTTTAGAGGCTCATATTGAGACTTTACCTTTTTTATTAAATAAAAAAGTTTCGTTTGGTTTCTTTTGTACTTTTAAATTCTTGACCATATTTATTTACTTTGTAGAAGTTATTAAAAAATTATTTCGTTTTAGTTTAAAGATCTATTGGAGCATTGTCTTGTTTAATTGCTTGGGTGTTCGATTGCAAGTTTGCAATCATATTTTTAGCTTTATGAACGACTTTATCAGCTTGCCATTCATCAACAATATTATTGATTGATTTAGGTTCTTTAATGGAAAATGATGTACCACTCATCATAATATTAGTGGATTCTCCTGGATAAAATATTAATGAGCTACCTTCGAGCACTGTATTAATGGCTAATTCGCGATCGATCTTTAAATAATTATGTTGAGTGTAAAAGGTATTATATTTTGGATTTAGGATTAGTTTTAATCTAACGCTTGTATCTTTTTGTAGCTTAACTTCGAGAACATTGCCTATTTCAACGCCAGCATTCACTTCAAGACCGTTTGATTGATCGATAGTTGCAAAATAGTATGGCCATTCTTCAATACTAAGTCGTTTTGATTTGACTATATATATTGAATATATTGTAATACAAGCCGCTAGAAATAAAATCAGACCGATAATTCTATCTTGAGTTTTGGGTTTAAATGAGGATGTTTGTACAAAGCTCATAAGCTAACTCGTTCTATTTTATCGTTATTGATGGAGTAAAAACTATCAGCAAACTCATCGCGGTCACCCGCGGTGGTAGTAATAACAAGCGTTTGATTCAATGCTTTTGCCTGTGATATTAACACGTTTAGGATGGCATCCCTCATCTCACCTGACATACCTGCTTGGATCTCGTCGACCAATAATATCTTTGGTTCAACAATCATACCTCGTGCGAGATTAACTAATCGCATTTGAACATCATTTAACTCCATTGGCTCATTGAGCAAAATGTCAGATATCTGCAATTCATCTGCAACATCATTAATTCTTTTTCTGATCACTTTACTAGAAGCAATATTATGATACATCATTGGCATAAACAAATTATCATAAACAGTAAATATTATTACCAAACCTAACAATTCATAACAATAGCGAACGGATTTAAATGCGCCCGAGTCAGCCAATGTGGTAATCTCGATACCATCAATTAATACCTGCCCTTTACTTGGATTCATGGTTCCGGCGCAACATTTAAGTAAGCTAGTTCCCCCGTCAAGAACTCACGTTTCTATAGAACAAACCTCTCCAGGGCACGGCAACCGCATCACTTGTCTGATCATTCATGTGGTTGCCGTGGCGTTAAAATACCGTAAAAAGGTTAAAGAAATGAGGTGAAAATATCTTCTACTGACTCACCTTGAATTAATCGTTCAATGATTGTGTCTCTATGTTTTTTTATATTAATTTTTGCAAATCTATCTCGATTGGCAAAGTAGTATTGAGACATTAGTTTAGTCGCAGAATTTTTATTACCTTTGACCGTTTGTAATTTAGCGATTGTCATTTTTTTAGGTTGTTGAGTCTTTATTTTTGGTTGTTTGCTTATATCTTCTCTAATGAAAGAGTTTGTTTTGTTATCACTTTTAATATCAGTAGGTTCGACCTGTGGTTCATTGTTCTGTATATCACTTTCATTTGAAGTTGTAAAATCAGCGTTATCGATAATTTCCACTGGAACAATAGCCATTCTCTCAAAAAATGCGACACGACCTCTATGAAAGGGTAGCTGTGACGGATCCATCGGTTGAAAGATCTTAAACCATTCAGTCTGGTGTATTCGTGAAATTATTTGATCCCAATAGCGTTTAAAGTCTTGTTTTTTTAGCGGTTTGATCGTGAAAGCGTTGCAAATAATAGGGCATGTTTCGTCATTTAGAGGGATAAATTGATCCGGACGCTTCATTGCTAGAAGCCTAGTTACGGGTAGTAGATACGCCTGTTTATAGCCATTATCTGTAAACCACTGCTGGTAGGTATCTATAAATTGCAAATAATGCCAGCCGTCTACAACGCCAGTATTAGGGATGATTTTCATTAGTTTATTTAAACCCGTTCGATCACTTTTTATTAACTTCTTAAAGCTGGCAAAGCCAGAGACTCCTCCTAGGTTTTGAATATCAAAGTTATAATCTTTTTGAGTGGATAAATCAGCGTATCCTGCTAGTAACATTCTTTCAGTTACAGAACTATTTAACAAATCTGCTTGTTGATTTAACAATCGATCAGCTTCAGCGAGAAGTTTTAAGGAAGCCGATAATTGATATCTTTTAGGTAAGCTTTGTAATTGCAGGTTGTATTGAGCCCAACTGAAATCTAAACACTGGCTTATTGATTTAGACATCGTTAAGAGTTTAGTGCTCAGTGCTTGTTGATTAGGGCTAGTTTGACTGGAATTAGTTTGTTCGGCGTTTGATATATTGGAGTCAGGCATACAGCTATCTAGGGTGATTTTTAGTGTAAAAAATCATATTAACACACGAATTTGCCTAATTAAAATGTTACTCCATTCTTTAAGACCAAATCATTTCGGTTTTTATCTGCTAATTTGATAGCCGTTTGAGTGAGACAATTCTCCGTAGTTTGCCAGTCAATACAGCCATCAGTAATAGAAACACCATACTCAAGCGTGTTTTTATCGGTTAATTTCTGATTTCCGGCTTTCAAGTGGCTTTCAAGCATAAAACCAACAATCGAGCGATTGCCGTCTTCAATTTGTTCTAATATATTTTCAAGTACAGTTGGTTGTTTTGTATAGTCTTTTGAACTATTTGCATGACTACAATCGACCATGATATTTTTCGGTAAACTGGCTTGCTCTAAACGCATTTCATATTCTGCAATATCAGCGGGGTAATAGTTGGGTATTTTTCCGCCTCGTAAAATAACATGGAGATCTTGGTTACCCGAAGTCTGCAAAAGCGTCACTTGACCTTGGTTATTGATACCCATAAAACTATGTCCATGAGAAGCAGATTTCATTGCATTGATAGCGACACCTGATGAACCTTCTGTTCCATTTTTAAATCCAATCGGCATGGATAATCCGCTTGCCATTTCTCTATGGGTTTGAGACTCGCTGGTTCTTGCACCAATGGCGCTCCAGGATATTAATTCTGATAAATATTGCGGGCTGATTGGATCGAGCATTTCTGTAGCAACGGGTAGTCTGAGTGCGGCGAGCCAAAGTAAGAGTTCTCTGGCTTGGGTTAACCCAAATTCGACATCAAAGCTATTATCGAGGTGAGGATCGTTGATTAGTCCTTTCCAACCAACGGTTGTTCTAGGTTTTTCAAAATATACACGCATTACAATGAATAACTCATTTGATAGTTTGTCGTGTAAAGCCTTCAGCTTCAACGCGTATTCTTTAGCTGATTTAATATCATGAATTGAGCAAGGACCAATAATAGCTATTTTTCTGGAGTCTTTTCCAGATAATATATTTGAAATAACTAGTCTTGATCTGAGTACAAAGTTAGAAGATTCAACTGGAATCGGAAGCTTGTTTTTTAAGGTAGCTGGTGTTAACAGCACTTTTTGGGAAAGGATATTTGTATTGTTAAGCGGATCATTATTCATAGTAGAAGCACTTACTATTGAAGGTTTAGCCATGTTGTTGTCAAATATTTAGATAATCGTTAGTTCTATTAAATACTATTTGGGTATTTGATAGGAAATAACTTTTAGTGATGTTATAAAAAACATGGTTTCTTAGAATAGCCTCTATTTGAGAGCATCTAGATTTTTAATTATGCTAGTTTAAAACCTTTGTTAATAAAGCAAGTCGATTTTCGTAGTTTTTCCATGAACCTATTGATTGCTTATATATTGGCTTTCTAACTTGCGAGTCGCTAGCCGTTTGAACTTTGTTTTCTAATTGATAGTATGTCATACAATTTTCATCCCATTGCAAATTGCAATGTTCTAGTAGTTTCTTAGTTTGTGTTTTTTGTCCATTAACGAGATCCTCATATTGAACGCTATGAATCGAATCTGGAAAGAGTTTATTCCAATGTTCAGAAAGCCTTTGATACTGTTTGTAATAAAGAGCCAAGTCAGATAAATCATATGCATATTGATGGCCGTTATTAGAAAAATAATTTTTATAGACTGACCAACAATTATCTAAAGGATTTCTTTCGCAGTGAATTATTTTTGCTTGGGGTAATATAAGTTTGATGATTCCAATATGAATAAAGTTACCCGTCATTTTATCCGTAACAAAATTTTCTTCTTTTCCTTTAGCTTTCATTAATTCACAATATTTTTTTCCTAATGAGTTAAGTAACTCGATGTTAGATGCATCTAAATTGTTTGGATATTTTTTCATGTCATAGGCTTGGGATATGACATGATTTAGTGTTGAGACTTCTCCTGCTCCACTCACTTGATGATGACTATTCAATATCTGCTCAACTAAACTAGTTCCAGATCTAAGCATACCAAGAATAAATATGGGAGTATTATCGTCATGGCCTATATTGGTATTACTCTCAAATAAATGTTTGTCAAAAACAGATATTTGTTGAGAGATATAATCTGTCCATTTATTAATGTCAAAGTTGGTGTTTTTCCTCTTTATATTATTGCCTTTTTTATAATAATCGAATGACTTATCAAATTCCTTTAAGTCTTCAAAGACCTTACCGAAACCAAATGCAAAGTGCATTTTATTATCATCGTTCAATAAATCATTATTATAAATATTCTCATAATTTTTCAAATCATCACTATAGCTTTTATGATCTCTAATAAAAGCTTTTTGTCTAAATGCGTCGCCATCATCAGGGGTGATTTTAAGAGCTATATTGAAATGATTGATAGCGTCATCTATTTTTCCAAGTCCTTTAAGTACGGTACCAAAATTACGTTCAACTTGTGAAATGTTTGGCACTAATTCAAGTGCTTTACTATAATATACAGCCGATTCTTCAAGGTCACCAAGGTTGTTGCATAAGCTGGCTAGGTTAATATGAGCTTCAACAAAATCAGGTTTTAACTCTATTGCGTTTTTATAATGTAAAATAGCTTTGTCCGAGGCTTTAGTATTTTCGTAGACTATTGCTAGATTATAATGAGTGGTTGCATTATTTGGATTTAATTTTAAAGCACTATTAAAAGAAACTATAGCTTCTTTTAATCGACCATCATGCATAAATAAATTGGCTAAATTATTATGCGCTTCATCAAAATCAGGTTTTAACTCTATTGCTTTTAAAAATAATTTTTCAGCTTTTAGCAGAGTATTTTGTTCAAAATAAATCAGTCCAAGCAGATGTAGAACTATTGCCTCATTTGGAATCTTATTGAGTAATTCTTTATAGATTCTTTTAGCTTGATCTAATTTCTTTGATTTGTGCAGTTGTCGAGCGAAATCTAAGGTCTGTTGTAATGATATGTCTCGAGTGTTATCTGTCATTTATATAGCCCTTTTTTCTATATGTTTATTTTTGAGTAAAATCATTTTAATTTGTTCTCTAAGAGTTATAAGTTCACTCTAATAAAAATTTGAAACTAGATGACATGTCTTTATGAATCCGACACTTCAAATAGTGTTTTTTAGTTTATGAAATCGGTGGATGCAGGTTAATTGAATTCAAATGTTTTATCAATTAAATCAATTAAATCAATTAAATCAATAGGTCTATATTAGTATTGAAGATTGGCAAATATACGTTACTTTACCAATGTTTTTTGGAAGTTTATGTAAAATCAGTAAGTTATAAAGAAAATAAAAAAAAAACTGGCCTCTTGGACCCGTCTGCCAATAAAGTAGCCAAATTAATTGGTAAATAATTACTTTTCTATTTTTATTATAGTGATCTGTTTTTAGATAGGTTCACTTTGCGACTATAGAGTAAACGTGTTTGTAAAATTAGCCATTGAACCTTCTTCACACACTTTAAAATCATAACTAGATTTCTTATCAACGGTGTCGATAACTGATCCGTCATTCACAGTAGTGTTGTTTAATTGTTTATTAGTATAAACATGGCATTGTTACCTGTTAAACCAGTCCAATTAATTACTGCCTCACGGTTTCCTTTTTGGCGGAAACCACTCATTACATAATCTACAGGAGGCTCTGTTCCATCAGAAACGGTTACAGATTGATTAATGCTTCAGCTAGCGCCTTCATCATCTGTAACAGTTACTGTAACTGTATAAGTTCCATTGGCAGCGTAAGCATTAGAAGCTGTTGATAAATTAGCTGAATGGATATAGCCAAAGTCCCAACTGTAGGTGCTTATGCTTCCATCACTGTCACTACTTGCAGAACCATCAAAAGTACAACTAAGATCTGTACAACTTGAGCTGAATGACGCACTAGGTGAAATATTGCCAGGTGTTCCGCCGCCACAAGATGCAGCTAAATAATCATTAGCGGATTTTGCTATACCCTAGCCATAATAATCTCACGACCTGTTGCTCCTTGCTCTTGTGTAGTCGCTTTCATTGCATCTCTCACTTCTGTTCCAGTACAACTGCTATTGTTAGACCAGATTAACGCTGCAATTCCTGCCGCGCCTGTTGTAGCCATTGATGTGCCACTCATAAAGCCATAATCACCAGCTTCAACTGAAACGGTTGCTGAAGATGCTGCAACTTAAGACGCTCTATCTACTTGAGTCGCGCCAACTGCGGGAATCCTTGTCGCGTTTGTTTCAACTAATGTTCTGAACAACATTCCTGGCTCATTATTAATGATTATTGCGCCTAGACCGCCTGAATCTTCGCAGTTGAATACTTTACCATGAAAGAATATTACACCACTGTCGATAACACAGATTTTACCATCTGCGCCTAAATCAGTCGCTTCTGCAGTTCCTATAAGATATGTAGGAAAAGATGCAGACCCTGAATTTTCTATTACAGAAGAAGCATAGCCAACAGTATCTGCTGTCAATGAAGCGAGCGTGGCAAGCTTAGCATAGCAGGATACGTAGAAAAGTATTAAGGCCACCAACTGTTACTTTTATACCAAAGCCGTCGTTAGTCTCAGTTGTTTGATTTCTACCTTTACCATTAGTAACCGCATCAGAAGGAAATTGAGAGAAACTAGCGATAACATTATCAGCGTCATTTGCGCCAATCATCATAACTGACTTGTAACCTGCTGGATTAGAGCGCATGCTATTTCCATCATTACCGGCAGCTGCTAAAACGAGTCCGCCGTTATATGTAAATGTGTTAAAGGCATTTTCTTCTGCGTTATTTGCAGCCCCGCCACCTAAACTCATTGTGATGATGTTCGCGACAGCTTGTGCTAAATCAGATGAGTATCCCCAGCCCGATTCGTTAAATACTTTGATAATATGAAGAGGTACGCCGGGAGCCATTCCGACAACACCATATCCATTATCTTCAGCTGCAACTGTTCCTGCTACGTAGGTTCCGTGTATGTATCGATAGCGTTGATTATTTTGGACTTCTTACTAGGTTTGATAACAAGTCTAGATATAATAGAAAAATTTAAAACTCAGTCTATAATTAAATACTTAGCAGTATTACTAAATTACTTTAGCATAAGTTTATTATTAAATGAGATATGACTGGGGACAGAATGGAATTCAACGACTATTTAAAAATTCTTGCAGAAAAAGATGGATCCGATCTGTTTTTATCAACAGGCGCACCACCAAGTGCCAAATTTCATGGCCGTTTGATGGCGATTGACCGAAAAATCATGGTGCCTGGTGAAGTGAGTGCGATTGCTAAAGGTATTATGAATAGCGTGCAGAATGCTGAGTTTGAGATCAAACCAGAAATGAACCTAGCCATATCTCTGTCGGGTGTTGGGCGATTTAGGGTCAATATTTTTAAACAACGAAATCAGGTTTCTATGGTGATCCGAGCGATTAAAGTCGATATTCCCAATTGGCGCTCATTAAATTTACCGGATATTCTACCTAAACTGATGATGCAAAAACGGGGGCTTATTTTATTTGTTGGAGGTACAGGATCCGGTAAATCAACCTCTTTGGCGGCGTTAATTGATTATAGAAATTCAAACTCATCGGGACATATTATAACTATTGAAGATCCGATTGAGTTTGTACATCAGCATAAAAAATCAATTGTTAATCAAAGAGAGATAGGCGTTGATACAGATAATTATGAGGATGCTTTAAAAAACACATTAAGGCAGGCTCCTGATGTCATTTTGATAGGTGAAATACGTGATCAAGAAACCATGGAGCATGCTTTAGCTTTCGCCGAAACCGGTCATCTATGTATTTCGACGCTACATGCAAATAACGCTAATCAGGCCATCGATAGAGTGATTAATTTCTTTCCAGAAGAGCGGCATAAACAACTCTTATTAGATTTGTCGCTTAACTTACAAGCATGTATCTCGCAGCGTTTAATCCCAACAGTAGACAATAAGCGTTGCGCGGCAATTGAAATACTTTTAGGAACTCCAAGGGTTTGTGACTTGATAAAAAAGGGAAAAATTGATGAGATAAAAGAGGTGATGTTAAAGTCAGAAACACAAGGCATGAAAACCTTTGATACCGCACTGTTAGATTTATATACTCAAGAAAAAATATCCTATGAAGAAGCCCTAAAAAATGCTGATTCTAAGAATAATTTAGCTTTAAAAATAAAGCTTTCAGGTAAGCCTCAAGTAGCTAATTCGCAAGTAACCAATCCTCAAGCATCAAATTCTAATAAAGCTTCAGCAATCCAATCAATATTGCCATCGAGTGAAATAATTTCCAAAAAATCAGATGGCTCTAACAACCAAAATCACTCGTTAGAGAATCAGAACAAAACTAAAGTTGCTAGTTTAACTGAAGAGGAAGCGTCCATTTCTTTAGAGTCCTCAGGCCTTTCTTTAGAACCAATGAATACCTTTGAGGCAAAGGATGATGTTTTTTAATCTTAATATGGAAATAAGAATGACCCTAACGCCAATTTATGAACTAAAGTAATTCTTTAAACCAATTGATATTTTTTACATCATGTTAACCAATAAATAATTATGAAATACAACTCCCCGTATCTCTTTTTGCTATTATTGTTTTAGGTTTACTTCTTTCCGTCGGACTTATCGCACAAGAATTGCCTAAGCCAGAGTATTAAGCTCCTATAGAAATTGTGTTCGTTAAGATAACGCATCTTCCAGTTTTCTATTACCTGATGTCACTCATACAGGGCTCTATGTTGAATTTTGCCAATTAATAAAGTAGATACGGGGATCTGTTTTCGAAGTAATAATGGAAAAACCCTAAATTAAGTGAATTGAAAGGCAAAAAAAGTGGGTGTTCAACAGAATATTTTTCAATATAGTTATTTATAAAAAAACCATCCTGAAATTGAAATTGTTCTTTTTGATGAAAGCCAGGATGCACTTTTACAATTATTAAATCGAGAGCTAGTCGCGATTGTGTGTGAAGTATCTTATCTGAATACTCAGATAGCGAAAATTGAATTAACGGGTGTTTTTAGTCTCAGTGATGAAGTGATATTAACCAACGAAGTCTATGTTTTTATTCCAAAAGGAAACCGAAAAATATTAAAACTGATTAATGACGGGATCCAACAAATGCAGGTGGAAAAAATACTTTCTTTGGAGAATAAATGATTCCCTCAACTCGAACCTTTTTTTACCGTTAAACGTTTACTCAATATGTTGACCAAGCAGGAGAAAAAATGGTTGAACTCTCATAAAACACTCAGTTTATGAGTCGATCATGAATGGTCTCCTTTTGAATATGTTGATTCTGATGGGCGATTTGTAGGTGTAAGTTATGAATATGTTGAGTTGTTAAATGATAAACTTAATATAGGTTTTTGGCCTGATTTTGATAAGTTTTGGTCGGAAGCACTAGCCGCTATTAAAAAAGGAGAAATAGATGTACTTTCAACAATTATGAAAACAAAGTAGCGGTCTAAATATATAAATTTTACTAATCCATACATATCTCTCGAATCAGTTATCACCACACGTGAAAATTCCTTTTATGTACAAAATATTGATGATCTGTCTGGAAACAGAGTTGGAATGATCAAAGGCTATGCTTTTGAAGATATTGGATGTGCCAGTGTTAGATGGGTATTCTGCAACGCAAGTAATAAGAAATGAAATGCAATTAAAGAAACTTCCAATAATAGCTTTATCCGCTAACGTGATGAGTGAAGATAGCAACAAATCTTTAGCATCAGGTATGTATGCTCATATTGGAAAGCCTATCAATGTGGAACTGTTAGTCAGCAGTATGGCAAGTCATTTATAAAACATTAGAATTCAGATGCCTTGCGATAACTTTTCATTGACGAAATCATACCAAAATCGACTTCTTTCAAAGTCGACCTTATCTCGATATTAACTTGTTTTCAAAGCTATGCTATTTCAAAATTTTAGGTTAGCGTTCTTTTCGATTATTTTTCTTTCCAGATGAACGATTTGTAGAGCGAGCTTTTGGTTGCGAGTTTGAACGGGAACTAGCGCTAGATGAATTTCTTTGCCGAGTTTGATTGCGTTCAGCTCTTTCATTTCGATGAACCTTAATAGGTGGAAAAGTTGGCTCAACTCTTCTTTGAATATTTCTTTCAACTGGAGGATTAACCATTCTATCAGGAGTTATTTGTGTTCTTGTATTTCGGTTATTGTTCCTGTTATTTGCATTTTGGTTATTTGTATTTCGGTTATTTCGTTCGTTAATTGTGACTCTTCCATCACGAAGCTCACGTTGTAATCGTTCTCGAGTTACTTCAGGTGTAAGATTTCTTGCGCGGATATTTGAATTATCATTTCTAGCACCAACACTTTCATTTCTTCGAGTTGAGTGTGTAGTTTGCCTATTTTGATTTGCTCGACTAACTTGATTGTTGTTTCCACTTCTAAGTGAGCGAATCTCCGTTTGGCTTACTCGATTACTAGAATAACGATTACTGACAGTCACACTCCTATAAGAAACACCACGGCGATGAGTTGGGTTATGTCTCCAACGATTTGCATGTTCATTTCTTATCACTTGACGGCGATTTTGGTAATTATGGGGACGGTAATGATGATAAGGGATTCTAACAACATGACGGTTATGCCAATGAAATGAACTAAAAAAGAATCCAAACGAAATATGTACTCGAGGTCCCCAATAAAAAGGTGAGTGATGACTTCTGTTGTGTGTAATATAATGCGGATATTGCCAATGTACTGGTGGATAGTGTGCCCAATGCCATGGTCCGTAAACCACTCTAGTATCATAATAAGGTACATAAATCACTTGAGTTTCAATCGCTTCAATGACAATGCTATTCTCATCTTTAGATATTTTCATTTTATCCATTTTATCTAAACTACCAATTTCATATGCCCTTTGACGTAACGCTTGAATACTTGCGAGTAGCTTTTCTTCATCCGCCAAAAAAGCATCACCTAACTTTTGTGTCCAATCTAAATTTTTACTTAGTCGCTTTAAAATCTCAGGAAATGCTACTAAGGCTTTCACACTAGGATCCCAGTCTTTCTCTTCGACAGCGGTTACAGCATCAGTGGCTAGTACATCGGGGTTTTCACCAGTCCATCTTTCAGCTTGAATGACCTCTAGCGGATAAGTTGAAGCGATTAATACATGAGTGAGGACTGTATCTGGGTAAAGAGCAATGGGTGCGAGGATCTGCTCTAATTCACCCTCTGTGAAAGGCGTGACTGTCTCTGTAGGCACTTGTTCAGTAGAGCCCTTAGAAATTGATGTGAATATAGGAAAAAATAATAAAATAACTAATAATATTTGTTTGATTTTCATAATTAACCAGCCTTATTTTAATAGGATATAAGGATTTTACCGAGTTTTGTCTTAACATTAGCTGAATGGCAAATGCTATTGATTATCGGTTACTAATCTGTAATTTACTCTTTTTTACCATAAAGATGTAGCATAATATGGACATTTAAATAAACTAGCGTGAAGTTGTTAATCAAATGACACAAATTTTGAACATCAGTAGAATTAATTTTAAGGTTAAATAATGGCAATAAAACCCACAATTTATAAATTTAATATCACTTTATCTGATATGAACCGAGAGATATATGAAACTCTCAATTTAACTTTGGCACAACATCCGTCTGAAACGGCAGAAAGAATGATGACCAGAGTGTTAGCGTTTTGTATCAACTATGAAGAACGACTATCTTTCACCAAAGGCTTGAGTGACGTTGAAGAACCTGACTTGTGGGCAGTTGAATATAATCAAGATATTTCACTATGGATTGATGTGGGAGAACCTGATGCCGAAAGAATTAAAAAAGCCACTAGAAAAGCGAAACAAGTTAAAGTCTATAGCTTCAATAGCAAATCAGATGTTTGGTGGCAACAGTCTCAAGCTAAATTTGTAGCATTAAATGCTTCGTATTATCGATTTGATTGGGAGTCGATTCAAAAACTAGCAGGTACGCTTGAACGTACTATGAGTTTGTCTGTGATGTTAACTGGGGACTCTGCTTATATTACCTTTGGGAATGACGAGTGCTTCCCTCAGGAAGTGACTTGGCAGCGTTTGGCAGAAAACTGAGCTATTTTAATTGGTTAAAATAGCTTCTATCCAGTTTTCCTTTTGTTTGTATAGAATAGACGCTTGATTACAACTGATCAATTCAAATGAAACTGTATCATGGGCTTTTAACTGACCTAAAATAGAAAGATCTGTTGATATTATATTTGCAATTCTCGGATAGCCTCCTATTGTTTGTCCATCTACGCTAGAAATAATAGGTAAACCATTGGGTGTAATTTGAATACTCCCCAGGGTCAGACCGGATGATGTGATTTGTATATTTTGGCTGATTTGTATTTTATTGCCATCCAGTCGTATCCCCATTCGGTTTGACTGTTGATTGATTTTATATTTTGTACTTAAGAATTGATGTATTTGTACTTTGCTAAAGAGATTGCTTTCTACACTTTCAACACAACGCAATAAATATTTCCCTGAATAAAACTGAGAGAATGAGCTATTCAGTGATTTATTTTTTGTGGATTGTGTGGTATTTGATGATAAAACACTAAGCTGGTCGCCATCTTTGATTTGCCGGTTATTATAACCACCAATTTTAGCTGTGACATGAGTTGAAAAACTATTTAGTTGTTTTTTTAGATTAATTTCACAAGATAAAGCTAGGTAACATCTAGCGCCGTTGATAAGTTGATCAAATTCTAGGATATCACCTGACACAACATCGACTGATTGATTATTGAAAATGAGGTCATTATTCAAATAGATATCAAAATGGGCACCGCAGATTGCAATACGCATGGATGATAGAAATTGGATTGTTGGACCTATTAGTGTGATTTCTAGTGCAGGGCTATCTTTCGGTTTACCGACTAAATAATTGGCAAGGCTTAATGATGTTTTATCCATTGCTCCGCTGTGAGATACGCCTAAGTGCATATACCCCGTACGACCAAAATCTTGAATACTTGTTTGCAATCCTGATTTTATAAATAACATTATTTCAATTCTGACTTTGAATGTTAAACTTAATAAACTCGGCTGAAGATATGGAATAAAATTTAATACTATCGAGTGGTTCGGCAATCGTTATTTTTTCTTTATCGACATCAAACATCGTTAAAGGTGTTCGCCCGATAATGTTCCACCCACCAGGACTTTCGATTGGATAAATGCCAGTTTGTTGACCACCGATTCCTATTGAGCCTTTAGCGAGATTAATCGATGGAGTCTTTTTTCTTGGATAATGTAGTGATTCATCTAATCCACCAAGATAAAGAAAACCGGGCAAAAAACCAAGCATGTGAACTAAATATATCCCATCGGTATGTTTCTTTATTAATTGGTTTGTCGTCATTTTTAATTCAGATGCTAGCATTTTCAAGTCTGGAGCATAAGTATCCTCGTAACACACTGGAATATTAATGACCTTCTGCTTTTTGAGTGCTGAAGGTCTGTCTGATAAAACAATATTCGCAATGATGTTAGATATTTGGTTTTCTATTGTTTTGACATTTTTAATTGGATAAGCGTAACACAATGTCAAACTTTGATAGGCTGGAATGATATCTATTAGTCGCGGTAAGTCATTCGCATGAATTATAGTGTTTTTTAATATTAAAATATTTTTTGTTAGGCTTTTGCTTATTTTATCTTCAAAAATTAAAGTAATAGCGGAGTCACCATTTAATCGAAAATGAAAATCCGACAAGCTCATCTAATTTTAATATCTTTTTCTAACAATGTTTTATTGAGCATCGTTGCAACTCCTAAAGAATTATTATTATCACCATGTAAACATAAAGTATCGGCTTTGACTGTGATCCACTGCTTATCAATTGTTTCAATCGGTTTATGAAAAGCGAGCGCCACAGCCTGTTTTATGGCTAGTTCTTGGCATTCAATAACAGAACCTACCATTGTGCGCGGCGATAATTTTTTGTTTTTTAAATATCGTCTATCTATGAACGCCTCTTGAAGGTAATTTAGGTCATTTTTTTTACAGTTTTCCATGAGCAACCCTTCTGCTAAACAAATAACCGATAGTGTTGGGTAATGTTTAAAGATCATACCGACTATTTGTTTTGTCAGTTTCGGGTTGCTTTCAATCTCATTATATAAAGCACCATGAAATTTAATATGATCTAAGCTAAGTTGGAGGTTGTTACATATTTTTTGCAGACTGGAGATTTGTTTCAAAAGTGATATTTCAAGATTTTCAAAGGACATGTTGATTGTAACTCTCCCGAAATTGTCAGGATCAGGATATCCAGGATGAGCACCTATTATTAAATTATTCTTTACTGCATTTTTAACGCTAAGTTTCATGGTTAACTCGTTACCTGCATGACCACCGCAAGCTATATTGCAACGAGTGATATAAGGCATTAAAAGCGCGTCATTTTCACAAGCTAACTGATTTTCTCCTTCACCAAGATCGCAATTAATATCAATCTTCATATTTTATAATAAACCAAAAGCACTTAATAAACTTCTTCCACTCAGTAATATTGTAACTAAAAGCACTAAAGCACCTAAAGTATTTTGAATAAAATTATTTTTGTGTTGTTTTAAAATACGAGTATTCATAATCCATAACAAATAAAGAACAATCAAAGGCAATAGAAATCCATTAGCGACTTGTGCGAACCAGATAATTGAAACTGGCTTGTATCCAGATAAAGCCACTAACACACCGAGTAATAAAATAAACATCCAAATACATTTAAAATATTTTGATTTAAGGTCATTTTTTAAATTGAACAATCCGCCTAAAGCAAAGGCTGCAGCAAGAGGAGCTGTAATAGCCGATGATATTCCTGCAGAAAATAATCCTAAGCTCATTAGTAGAGTTGCATAATCTCCAAACAAAGGTTGAAGAGCTGGTGCTAGATCTGCCGCAGTATGGATGACTATCTGTTTCGAAAAAAACACGGTGGCAGCCGTTGACAGTATACACATTGAAATAAGACCACCTATGGAAATTGATATCACGATGTCCTTTTTCGCATCAGCTAAATTATCAATAGACTGACCTTTTTGACAAAGACTAGAAGCGTGTAAAAATAAATTATAGGGGACTACTGTAGTTCCAATAAGGGCTATAGCAGTCAAAACGGAACCTTCGGGTAATTTTGGAAAGATGATGGCATTAAATATTTCATAAAAATCAGGTTTTACAATAATAACGGTTATGACGAAAGCTGAACTCATTAATAAAACCAATACTAATAGTGCCTTTTCAATCAAACGGTAACGGCCATGCCATAAAACAACAAATGCGATGATTCCGATTAAAGCAGGAAACAGTGAACTATAATCTTTGTATGCTGGAAAAGCTCCCGATAGACCAATTGATGCGCCTGAAATATTGCCACCTTGATATGCCGCGTTTCCAATTATTATTGCGGCAATAATGAGGCTAAAACCGATAAATCGACTGATAGGTTTTTTCAAAGATTGATTTATATTTTCACCAAGCCCATTTCCGGTCACTAAAGCAAGCCGAGCAGTCATGGACTGTAAAATAATAGTTGCTATTGTCGAAAAAATTAAAGCCCACAAGAGCGCAAATCCAAAATTTGCACCAGCAAGGCTAGCTGTAAAAACAGTTCCTGGACCGATGAATGCTGCGGTGACCAAAATCGCAGGTCCAATGGGGGCTTTTTTCATTAAGAGAACTCCAGCTAAAAAACTAAATTACTATATAATTCAATAATTTACCAACAAAAACTAGCAATTCCTTGTAAATGATATATTATTTCACTATGATCCTGCGAAAATATAGCTAAAAGAGCGTCCGAATTGCGGTTTTAGATTGATGACGTGGTTGTTTTTTCATCAGAATTGAGAATTTCTGAAACATTAATTGCAAGAAAATTTGAAACAGGTTTAGCTTACAAATTAAGTTAGTGATTGATTACTTTGGTCGATGGGAGACTAATCGAATGGTAGATGAAGGTGTTGATTTAGAAAAGCGTCGTTTCTTGACGTGGGCAACTGCTGGTGTAGGTGCTGTTGGAGCTGGTTTTATCGCTGTTCCTTTTCTTGGTTCTTGGAATCCGAGCGAAAAAGCGAAAGCGGCTGGCGCTCCGGTAGAGTTTGACTTAGATAAAGTTGAAGTCGGCCAAATGGTCAAAGTGAAATGGCAAGGTAAGCCTGTTTTTGTGGTGAGACGTGATGAAAAAACAATTGAATCACTTAAAAGCATGTCAGATTTAAAAGATTCAGGGTCGGCTGATGCTGGAACTAAACAACCAGAGGGATTAGATACCGTAACACGTTCGCTAAAACCTGAAATTGCGGTTATCGTCGGGATTTGTACTCATTTAGGCTGCGTACCTCAACATAAAAAAGAAACTGAGGTTTCTTGGGGTGGCGGATTCTTCTGTCCATGTCATGGTTCTAAGTTTGACCTAGCTGGTCGAGTGTTTAATGGCTCTCCAGCATCAGTAAATCTAGAAGTCCCTAAATACAAGTATTTGGCAGACAATAGAATTATCATTGGTGTAGCTGAAGGAGAAGCGTCATGATGAGTAATTTTATGACTTGGATTGATGATCGTTTTCCCGCGACTAAAGTATGGAACGAGCATATAGCACAATATTATGCACCTAAGAACTTCAATTTTTGGTACTTTTTCGGCTCTTTAGCAATGTTAGTTTTAGTTAATCAAATACTTACTGGTATATGGTTAACAATGAATTATAACCCTTCTGCCGAAGGTGCTTTTGCGTCAATAGAGTTTATTCGTCGCGATGTAGAGTGGGGGCATTTGCTGCTTGGCATGCATGCAACAGGCGCATCCGCTTTTTTTGTTGTGGTTTATTTGCATATGTTTCGCGGTTTAATCTACGGCTCATTTAGAAAACCAAGAGAGCTAGTTTGGATCTTCGGCATGATTATCTTTGTGTTATTAATGGCTGAAGGTTTTATGGGGTATTTATTACCTTGGGGCAACATGTCGTATTGGGGTGCACAAGTTATTATAAACTTGTTTAGTGCAGTGCCAGTCGTCGGAGAAGACCTCGCTATTTGGATACGTGGTGATTTCATCATTTCTGGAGCAACTCTTAATCGATTTTTTGCATTGCATGTAGTTGCATTGCCTATGGCTCTATTATTAATGGTTTTCCTGCATATCGTTGCGCTTCATAAGGTTGGCTCAAACAATCCTGATGGAATTGATATTAAAAAATTGAAAGACGAAAATGGGATTCCTTTGGATGGTATTCCTTTCCATCCCTATTACACAGTAAAAGATATTGTAGGTGTTGGCGTTTTCTTATTCATTTTTTGTTGGATTATTTTCTTTAATCCAGAAATGGGAGGTTATTTTTTAGAGGCTCCAAACTTTACTCCAGCAGATCCACTAAAAACGCCTGATCATATTGCACCTGTTTGGTATTTCACTCCCTATTACTCAATCTTGAAAGCCGTTCCTAGTCAAGGTTTAGGTGTTATCGCAATGGCTGCATCTCTGGTTGTCTTGTTCTTCTTACCTTGGTTAGATAGAAGCAAGGTTCTTTCAATCAGATATAAAAGCCCAATATTTAAAGTCGCGCTTACTTTGTTTGTTATTAGTTTCTTTATCTTAGGATACTTGGGAATGAAAGCTCCTAACGAAATGAGAACGTTAGTTGCAAGAATTTGTACTATTTATTATTTCGCATTCTTCGTGTTAATGCCTTGGTGGAGCCAATGGGGCACAACTAAGCCTGTACCGGAAAGGGTGACTCACTAATGAATAACTTAAATAATAAAATGACAATGAACAGCCTTTTTGTGAAAGTAGCTCAGTTTTTATTAGTCGGTGTTTCAGCAAGTTTATTTGCAGTTAATGCATTTGCTAGTGGTGGCGGTTCTCCTATTCCTAATGATGATATGCCGCAATATTCTAGTGATAGATTAATTGTATCCATGCAAAATGGGATGCAGGTTTATATGAATAATTGTATGGGTTGTCACGCATTAGAGTTTCAACGTTATAATCGAAGCGCAAAAGATCTTAAAATGTCTGAGCAGATGGTGATTGATAACCTAATGTTTACAGCAGATAAGATAGGCGATCCTATGTCAAATAATATGCAAGTAGAAATGTCCGAGAAATGGTTTGGAACGGCTCCACCTGATTTATCGTTAATTGCTCGTTCAAGAAGCCCACATTGGTTGTATAACTATTTACGTGGTTTTTATAAAGATGATACTAGGCCTTACGGTGTCAATAATTCTGTTTTTGTTGATGTTGGAATGCCTCATGCTTTAGAAAACATGCAAGGAATTCAAGATAAAACTGAAGAAGTTAAAGGCATTGAAAACGATATTGGATATGCTCATGGTGAAATTGCGACGGCGAGAGAAGCGCTAAAAACAAATGAAGGTTCAGTATCTTCCCATAATGAAGCTATTGATAAAGCTGAACATTTAATCCATGAAAAAGAATCAGAATTAATTGAGCTTTCTAAATCGGGTGATTATTTCACGCTGATTACAGAGGGTCGATTAACGCCACAAGAATTTGATAGCTCTATGACTGATTTAGTTAACTTTTTGGAATATGTTGGCGAGCCAATAAAAATTGAAAGAAAAGGGATGGGGATTTACGTTTTAATGTTTATTCTTTTCTTTACCGTTGTTGCTTATTTCTTGAAAAAAGAATATTGGAAAGACGTTCACTAAGAATCGTTAATCAACAATTTATTTATAATTTTTAATTAACAACAATGGCGCCTGAATTTCAGTCGCCATTGTTGTTTTTAATTTTAGGGAGAAGCCTATTATGGCAACTGTAGCAAAACGATCAATAATGACCCTTTATACGGGAACAGATGATGTTTATAGTCATCAAGTACGAATTGTACTTGCTGAAAAAGGTGTTAATTTTGAAGCGATAGAAGTTGTTGATAATCGTGAACCGCCAGAAGATCTGATTGACTTAAATCCCTATAACACGGTACCAACATTAGTTGATAGAGAGCTTGTTTTATTTGAAGCGCCGATCATTATGGAATACCTTGACGAAAGATTTCCTCACCCGCCTTTAATGCCTGTTTACCCGGTTGCGCGTGCACGTTCACGCTTGATGGTACGTCGAGTAGAGAAGGACTGGTATAGTTTAATGAACAAAATTTTTGCGGGAAAAACACAAGAACGCGAAAAGGCTCAATTAGAACTAACGGAAAGTCTTTTAACTTTAGGACCCGTTTTTTCGGAAACTCCTTATTTTTTGAATGAAGAGTTCTCACTAATAGATTGCTGTTTAGCACCACTATTGTGGAGATTGCCAGAAATGGGAATCAAACTATCAGGCAAAGGTGCAAAAGAAGTCACTCAGTATATGGATTTGTTATTTGAACGTGAATCTTTTCAGGCTAGCTTGACTGATGTTGAAAGAGAGATGGGTGAAATTTAATTCACCTGTTTTTTAGAATGGAAATTAAATAGGGGGGCCGAGTCGTTCTAATTGAAAATTTCAGGGATCATTAATACTAACATTAAATGTGATAATTATGATTTAATTAGCTACGACTCAGAACCCTTGCGTTAAAATATTAAAAGCCTAAAAATAAGTGAAATAAAATATGGAAGCATCATTTTCTTCGAATAAACCATATATGTTTAGAGCTGTTTACGAGTGGATATTGGATAATGATGCGACGCCATATCTGCTAGTGGATACAACACAAGCATCTGTTTGTGTGCCTGAACAACATATTGAAAGTGGACAAATTGTCCTTAATGTAGAACCTAACGCGATTCAAAGCTGGTTTTCCGATAATGACGCTATTTCATTTAGTGCAAGGTTTAATGGAAAAGCAATGAATGTTTTTATTCCAATGAGCGCATTGTTAGCTATTTATGCTCAAGAAAATGGTTTGGGTATGGCTTTTCCACCCGAGGAAATAATTCAAGAATCTGAAAAAAACAATGAACATGAAGCTGTTAAGCTTCAGGGCATTAATTCTCAAGACGATAATTCTCAAGATCATAAACGTCTAGTACCTGAAGGTAATGATATTTCTGATGAAGATGTTCAGGATGGAAATTTAAGTGAGGTTGTCAGTATTAAAACTAAAAAGCCTCCACACTTAAAGGTCATCAAATAAATATAGCAATAAAAACGAGCTAGCTAGTTAACTAATTCGGCAACTTCAACATCAGTTGTAGCCGCATCTATTAATTCAAACACTTTAATTACTTTCTTTACGCCATTTATATTCCTAGCGATTTCTACCGCTTTATCAGCTTCTGTGTTTGTCACTAAACCTAATAAAAAGACTTCACTATTTTCTGTAACGACTTTGATTTTACCTGATGGGAAATTTTCTGTAAAAAGCATGGTCGATTTAACCTTAGTTGTCAGATATTCATCGTTACGACTGATGAAGAATGAAACTGGAGCAGCAATTCGAATTTGATTATAAATCTTTTTTATTTTGGGCACTTTTTTCACAACTCTTTCAGCTCTTTTTTTAAGAGTGGCTGTAGGTGCTTGCCCAACTAATAATACCAAAGTGTTATAACTGACAACATCAATATTAGTGCCTTTCCAAAGGAGGTCATCTTTAAATAGCGTTGCCATGCTTTTTATTTCTATATTACTATCTTCCAATTGCGTTGGTAAAGTTCTTCTGTCTTGAGAAGATGCCGCGCCGCCCGCAGCTCCTGCGATAAATAAACCTGTACAGCCCGTTAACATAAAGCTTGAAAGAATAACGACTACTGCTAAGATTTTTATTTTAATGACTCTTGTCTTAATAACTATCATCTTAAAGGCTACTCTCATTCAATTTCTCCAAATAATTGATTATCGATCACATCACATAAGCTGTGAATAATGACGAGATGAACTTCTTGAATACGAGCGGTCGAATTTGAGGGTACACGTATTTCAACATCATTTTCACCAATCAGTCCCGCAATTTCACCTCCATCTTTACCTGTACATGTCACAATTAACATATCTTTTGATAAAGCAGTTTTTATTGCTTCACTAATACTTTTTGAATTACCACTGGTTGAAAAAGCAAACAATATATCGCCAGCTTGGCCAAGCCCTTTTATTTGCTTTGAAAATATTTGACTATAACTATAATCATTAGCGATAGAGGTTATTGTTGAGGTGTCAGTGGTTAAACTAATACAAGGGAGAGATGGTCGTTCTCTTTCATAACGGTTGATCAATTCAGATGAAAAATGTTGAGCATCAGCTGCAGAGCCACCGTTACCACAAGTTAAAATCTTACCGCCATTTAACAAAGTACTAACAAGTATTTTTCCCGCTCGCGCTATTGTTTCTGGCAACATATCTGCGGAAGCAATTTTTGTTTGAATACTTTCTGTAAAATTATCTCTAATTCGTTCTATCATGGGTTAGCGTCAAACGCTCCTTTAATCCAATTTAGTTGACTTGATGTCAACGTTTGTTCAAAAGCTATTTTGCCTTCTATCGCCATCACATCAAATCGACAAGCAATTTTATTTGTTAATCTATGTGACTGCAAATAATGCGCTGCAGCTTTTGCTATTCGTTTTTGCTTTCTCAAGTTTACACTAAAAGCTGATCCACCAAAGTGATTATCTTTTCTATATCTAACCTCAATAAAAACTAAGGTGCTTTCTTCACGTGCGATTATGTCAACCTCGCCCATTTTACAGAGGTAATTCTGTGCAATTATTTTTAATCCGAGTGAACATAAATAGGCAACGGCTTTTTCTTCGAGACAGTCACCTATTAATCTTTTTTCAGTTCTTTTATTTAGTAAACTCATTATTTATAACTTAAAATAATTTTTATGAAAATATCGCTCATTAAATCAAAACGTTTGAACGGTTGTATTAAAAGAATTAATAGCTTGTTCGTTAATTATGGGCTTTATTCTTTCTTTAGTCACTTCAGGTGATCCTTTCTCAAATTTAGCCCAAGTCAAATAACGGTGAATTACGCCAACATCATCCACACCCAGTTCACCCGATAAACCAAACCAATGGTAGTCAGGGAATGCCTTTAAAACAGGCAACTGTGTCAACACTTGATAAGAGTCATACCCAAGAGCAAAAAAGCGACCATTGTTACGCTTCAAAAGATCTTTGTCGATGGATGTTAATTTATTTCTTAGCGCCACTAGGTCGTCTTGTTGGCTCAGGTAAAGAGGAATATCAGAAAATTCAACGCCATTAAGGTCATTTTCCTTTTTCATATTATGAGTGCCAGAAAAAACACGTGAAGTAGCAATTACGGGCAAATCAAGAGCAAAGTAAAAATTAATGAAAGGTTTTATTCTGCGCGCATTTTCCGCATTTGAAAATAAAAATATAACATCAGCATCTTTTCTTCTCCTCATGGTGTATTCAATATTTCGCCCTAAGGTTTTTTCAAGACGTGTTTTTCTTTTGATACTATTACCAACTCTTAACATATCTTGGACATCAACATTTAGTTTTTTAATATCATCATATTCGCGCGAGTCGATTATTTCTCCACCTAATTGTTCGAAATAATCTTTAAATGCTGCTTTTGCTCGGAGTCCTAGCGGGTCGTTTTTTACAAAGGTAAGCGCTTTACGGTAACCTTGTTCAAATGCTCTATGAGCCGCTTGAAGCGCTTCATCTTCAACCGGTAATCCAAATTGATAAACTTGACTATTTGAATTAGCAGTAAGTTCAAAATTTGATGAAGCTCTATTTAGAAAAAGAGTGGGTACCAGTGTGATTTCACTAGACAGGATTTCATTAATGCTTTTTTTGTCAAGTGGACCGATAATAAAATCGGCACCTTCATTAATGGCTTGTTGGTAACTGATTAAACCGGAGATATTTTTAGCTGTATCATAAAAATGTAGACTAGCAATGTTTTCTGAAGATTCTAATTGATATTGGGCTGCGACTAAGCCATTTTGAATTGTTTGACCCGATGCCGCAAATCGACCACTTAAAGGTAATAAAACAGCAATTTTTGTTGGTGCTAAAGGTTCTCCAGAAGATACTAATTGAAGTGATTTTGGCTTGATAATTTGAGCTGGGTGTAATGGAAAACGTTTCTGCCATTGATCTAACTGTTTTATTAGTTCTAAGGGTTGATTGCCCCATCGTTTATTTAGGTAAACAACTTCAAGCCAACCATTAACTCTTTTGGAATTAAATCCGCTACTTAAAGCTTTTAAAATGGGCTTTTCCATCTGAATGAGTGCTTGCCAAATTTTATTGTTATTTTCCTCTAATTCAGATGAGTCATCGATCAAGTCGTATAAGTCGATCCGCTGTTTGGCCGCTTCAAAATAATTATTATTGATTAAATAGCTATCGGAAATTACTTTTCCATATCGCACTTGCCACAAGATTGAATGACTAGAAGGTTTAATGATTTTATTAAATTGCTTTAAAGAAGATATCTTTCTTTCTTGTTGTTCTGATGCGAGTAAAATTTCGCCATAATGTAGGTAATAAGTATCTTCATCGATTGAACTTAACTGATTTATCTCTATAAAAGTCAAAACTTCTAAAGCTTTTTCTAATTTTTTCTCTTGAACCAATAAACCGCTAGCTTGGAGTAAAAGAGGATAACGGTTTTCATTGCTTGCTGTACTTGCTAATCGCAAAAGTTCTTCAACATTATGTGTCGGGGCTTCATTGGTTTGCGTTGTCCTTTTTTGTGTTGAGCCACAGGCCACTAATATAAGTGACAAAAGTACACCGGTTATTAGGTTAAACGAAGGTTTTACCATTTTGTTGTATTTTAATTTGCTATAATGCATTTTGTCTTTTTGTTCGGTTGTTATTTACAGTGCTATATTTAGTGTTAAATTCAAGCAATACCAACCTTCTTCAATCCTTATAAAACTATGAAATTAAATCAAAACTCAACCAAACAATCGAATGCCCAATTGAACAGTACTGGCACATTGTATGTGGTAGCCACGCCAATAGGCAATATGAATGACGTTAGTGATCGAATGCGTCACACTTTAGCCAGCGTATTTAAAATTGCGGCGGAAGATACTCGTCGAACCAAGCGATTATTATCGCATATTGGCGTTGATACGCCATGTTTTTCCTTTCATGACCATAATGAAAGACAAAAGCTTGATTGGTTAGTTCAGTTACTAGAATCTGGCGAATCCATAGCCTTAGTCTCAGATGCAGGAACGCCACTGATAAGCGACCCCGGATATCCTTTAGTGACAGCGCTGCGGCAAAAAAACATGAAAGTCGTCGCTATTCCAGGTCCTTGTGCGCTAGTCACAGCGTTATCAATCGCGGGATTACCAAGTGACCGCTTTATTTTTGAAGGGTTTTTGCCTTCTAAATCTGGCGCAAGAATCAGCAAACTAGAATCTATATGTGATGAAACTGCGACCTGTATCTTTTATGAGTCTTCGCACCGTATCAAAGCTTGTATCAGCAACATGGCTTCTGTCTTTGGAGTTGATCGGCACGTTGTTATTGCTCGAGAGTTGACAAAAATTTTTGAAACAGTATTAGATGGGCGTGTCGGAGAGCTAGTCAATATTTTGGAGAATGATCCTAACCAATGCAAAGGGGAGTTTGTTGTGATGGTTAGAGGCGTAGAAAAAAAGACAGATGGACTCAGCGAAGATGCTAAAATCCTAGCCGTTAAACTTTCGGAATATTTACCTAAAAAACAGGCTTCAAAGATAGCATCTGAAATTCATCATGAAAAAAAGAATTTGCTTTATCAATATTTGCTTGATGTGCAGCAAGATTAAAGGTTTTTTCAACGTATTTAGTTTAAACTAAATTATTTAATTTCAAATGGTCTATTTTATAATAGATCTTAACAAATTATTTCTTATAAATTACTTCCTGTGCTATTTTCAAGTTCAGTCAATCACAATTATCAGACAAAACTACAAATACGATATTATTATACATAAAACTAATAGTGAGATAAAAAATGAAGCTTATAAAGACTATTTCCTTTTTACTATCAATTTCTTTTATTGGAATATTGGAAGCGAAAGATGAAAAAATCATCGGCATGGTGGTTACTGCAAACCCAATTGCAACAGAAGCAGGGTTAAAAATTCTGCGTGCTGGAGGTCGTGCTATTGATGCTGCGATTGCAGTTGAATCAACGTTAAGTTTGGTTGAGCCTCAAAGTTCTGGATTAGGTGGCGGCGGATTTATGGTTCACTATGATGCAAAAACGAAAACCATTGATTATTATAATGGTAGAGAAACGGCTCCATCCGGTGTATCTAAAGATCTATTTTTAGATGAGAATGGTAAAAAATTATCCTTTATTAAAGCAAAAGATAGTGGTCGCTCTATCGGTGTTCCTGGAGTATTGGCCATGTTACAGATGGCTTATAAAAGTCATGGTAAACTACCTTGGAAAGATTTATTTTCTACCGCGATTGATAAATCAGTAAATGGTTTTTCGGTTTCTCCTCGTATGCATCACTCAATTAATAAATATGAAAAATATTTTTATAGAAATACTAATCAAGGTCCAACCGAACTCTTTAAATACTTGCACCTAGATAATGGCAAATCGCTTCCTGTAGGGCATTTACTTAAAAATCCACAATATGCAAAAACACTAGAAATTATTGCAAATAATCCATCAGATTTTTATAAAGGCGAGATTGCTTCTAAGATTGTAGCAAGTGCTCAGCAAGCGCCCAATGGAGGCAAGCTTTCTAATAAAGATATGGCTAATTATAAAGCGATTAAACGTGCTCCTTATTGCAGTCAATATCGTAACAATAAGCTTTGTGGTTCGGCTCTTCCTTCTTCTTGGGTTTCTGTTTCTATGGTGATGAGTCTACTTAATGAAGCACCAATATTTTCGGATGAAGGCGCGGACGATCCCGCAAACTGGACGTTACTTGCAGAAGCGCTCCGTATTACTTATGTGGATAATAATAAATTTATCGCCGATGATGACTTTGTTGAAGTGCCAATTAAAGGGTTAATGAGTGATGCTTATATTAAAGATAGAGCAAAGCTAATTTCTCGTAAAGGAGCCAATAATAATATCGCTGCGGGAAATCCTTGGGACTATCAAAGTAAGAATAATGGTAAAGATTTTGGCAAGGATGCAACACCAGATACCGAAGGAACGACTCACTTTGTAATAGTCGATGCTGAAGGAAACGTTGTTTCAATGACTGCAACTGTTGAAGGTTATTTTGGTTCACAGCGAATGGCGGGCGGGATGATTCTGAATAACCAATTGACTGACTTTTCTTTTGAATATGAAGATGCAAAAGGTAATCCTATTGCTAATGCGGTAGCACCTGGAAAACGTCCACGATCTTCAATGTCACCAACGATTGTACTCGATAAAAATGATAACTTCTTAATGGCAGTCGGTTCTCCTGGTGGAAGAAATATCATCTCTTATGTCGCGAAAACAGTGGTTGGTATGCTGAGTTGGGGGCTTAGTCCGCAGGACGCAATTGACCTGCCAAATATGGTCGCAAAGACTGATCGAATTAGAATAGAAAGACATAGAGCTAAACCTGAACTAATTAAAGCATTAAGAGACTTTGGCTATGATGTATTCGAGTCGGAAGGTGAAATTTCTGGTCTAAGTGCAATTGTTAAACTATCGGATGGCAGCCTTCAAGGCGGTGCGGATCCAAGGCGTGAGGGAACGGTTGGAATTTTGTATTCAAAAGAGCTATAGACTGGCCATTAATACCTATTTGTAGATTCGATTTACTTTAAAGTTGGTTATTGCACGAAAAATATTTTAGTCGGTAGTGGAGGAAAAATAATCCTGATTCGTCTGTTCTCCGATAAGGGTCTTTAGGATCCGACTATTTTATGATGGAAAGTGAGTAATTATGGCGAGTAAAGCAATAATTAACGATATATTTATGTTGTGTAAAGCCCAGCTAGCGTGGATTGCTTCACGCATAGTTCCTCCTCATGAGATTGAAGATATTGTTCAAGAGACCTATGTGCGAGTTTGTCAATTTAGAACTAAAGGCGAAGTCAGAGAGCCTAGAGCACTTTTATTGAAAACAGCAAAGAACATTGCTTTAGATCATGTCAAAAGAGCAGAATGGCGACTAAATTCTTCCTATGAAGATGAGTCCATGTTAGCTGAAAATGATAAGCGAGATTCAAACTCAGATCCTTTCAATCAAGTCGCCTCCGATCAAGAATTTGGTCAGTTTTGCGAGATTGTGAGGGAACTACCCCAGCAATGTAAAAAAGTCTTTATATTAAAAAAGGTTTACGGGTATTCACAAAAAGAAGTCGCAAAAGAGCTTGGTATTAGTGAAAGTACCGTAGAAAAACATATAGCCAAAGGTATGAAACATTGTGGAAAGACAATGTGGAAAAAACATAACGATGTTAAATCAAAAGAAAGTACAGCAGTTAAAGGGGTACGCTCATGAGTAACCTTTATCAGCTACCAAACAAAGATGAAATTCTGGATAAAGCGAGTTACTGGTTAGCCGAACTCGAAAAAGGTTTAGAGCACCAGAAAGAAATTGAATTAGGCGAATGGCTTAACCAAGATCCTATTAATGAAGAAATATTTTTTGAGCTGGCAGGGATGTGGGATAAAATGGATTCTCTTTCGCGTCTAAAAGATCTATTTCCTCTACCTGTAGATAGGCCGGTTCGAAAAAATTTTGGTGCACAACTTGTTTTTGTATCAGTTTTATTATTCGCAGTATTAACCAGTGTTTTCGCTCTAACGGGCACGCTCTATTTTGAATCTGAATTAAATCATCTTACAGAATCAAAAAATGAAGCAGAACAACTCTACACAACCAATATCGGAGAGAAGTCTACTATTACTCTTATTGATGGTTCGGAACTAATTTTAAATACTAATAGTGCTATAAAAACAATGTTTACTGAGCATGAACGTCATATTTACTTAGAGCGTGGTGAGATAAATGTGCAGGTCGCCCACGATAAAAATAGACCATTATTTGTCCATGCAGGTGATAATATAGTAGAAGCCATTGGTACAGAGTTTAACTTGGAAATCATTGACGGACAAAAAATTGAGTTAATTGTGACTGAAGGTAAGGTACTTGTTACTGTCAAAGAACATCCAACTAGTGATCTTCTGAAAGTTGAGAACAGTAAGTCAAATATAGTGACAAATCATAATAAATTAACCATAACTATGGTTGAAGGCGATAAAATCATTTTAGGCAGTGATGACGAGAAAGTTGAGCATATAACTGCCGAAGACATTAAAGTGAATTTATCTTGGCGAGGTGGTAATTTGTTTTTTCGTGGGGAGTCTCTCGAAAAAATTATTGAAGAAATTGAAAGGTATACTCAGGTTGAGTTTGAAATTTTTGATGAAGATTTGAAACGCATTCGTGTGGCAGGTTTGTTTAAAGCAGGCGACGTGAAAGGATTGCTAGAAACGCTTGAGAAAAACTTTAACGTCACAAATAAAAAAATTGGAAACAATAAGATACTCCTATCAAATTATTCAGATAAAACTGATTAATTAAACAGTCCTATCGAATTCAGTTTTTCTTAAAAAATTAAAATAATAACAATAGCGGAAAATAAATGTTAATTCGTCTACCTACCCAGCACAGGAAAGAGATAATAATAAATCTTGTGCTATTTGGGAGGATGAATCGATTTAATATTTTACTTTTACTAACGCTTTCCATAGCTATCTTATTTTCACCTAAAATAGTTTTAGCAAATAATCTCGATAATAAAAATAAAATACTTTTCGAAATTCCTCAACAACGAGCTGACCAGGCATTAATGAAGTTTGCAGAACAAGCTAACCTGACTTTCATCTTTTCATTCGATGAAGCAGAAAAAGAAACTGCAAATAATTTAGTAGGTTACTTTACTCAAGAGAAGGCGCTTACCGTTCTTCTTAAGGGAACTGGTCTCGATCACAAGCTGAGAGCGAACGGCTCACTTGCGATAGTTCGAAATAATAAACCGAGAGAGGAAGAGATGAATAAACCAATGAAAAAATCTAAAATTTCAACGGCTATTGTGAGTGTGTTAATTGCAATTTTTGGGACATCCACGGCTTATGGAGAAGATGCTCCAACGGATGAAAAAGAAAACAAAATGACCGTGATCGGGTCACACATAAAAAGAGCAGCGGATATCAGCACGTTACCTGTTACAGTAATGTCAGCTGAGGATATTGCCAATACGGCTGCGATTACGGGAGATGATTTGATACGTTCTATCCCACAAATGGGCTCTATTAACTTTGGTGAAACAACTGGTTCGGCAAACGTAAATGGTGCTCGTGGTGACGTAGGCGGTGTTAATTTGCGTGGCTTAGGTCCAAGTAACACTTTAGTATTGTTAAATGGTCGTCGTTTGGTTAATCACCCGGGTACTCAATCAGCAAAATTTGGTGGCAGAGTTCCGGTTACGACGGTTAATTCGAATACGTTACCAGTTTCAGGTTTACGTTCGTTAGAAGTGTTACGTGATGGTGCCGCAGCTATATATGGGTCTGATGCGATTGCAGGAGTGGTTAATTATGCACTTGACGACGATTATGTTGGTCATAAAGTTAGCTTGAAATATGGTCAATCTGAAGGCACTCCATTAAATGAAACAACCTTTAGTTATTTAGGTGGACTCGAATTTAATGACGGTCGGACAAATCTCACAGGCTCATTAACCGCTTATAAACGTAATGGTATGATGGCAACTGAACGACCCTATTCCGCTAGTCATGACAGACGTAATTACCCTGGTTTACCTGCAGATTTTGTTGGTGATACTCAACTAGATAATAGAAGTTCGGATACGCCTTGGGGTGAATTCGAATCTGCTAGTTTAGGTAGGTTCCACTTACAACCAGATACCTTTGCAGGTTGTGTTGGCTCACCACTTAATGTTGCAGGTGTTTGTGTTGATCAAGGGTCATTAGGTCGTGATTCACGATTTGACCGTGGTACGACTCGTCCCTTAAGTTCAGATGTTGATAGAGTTAATTTATATGCGCATCTTACCCATGAAATTAATTATGATCTTAATTTTTTCTCAGAAGCAATTTATTATACAGCAGAGCTTTCAAATACATCAGAACAAAACCATGGCGGTAGCGCCCATCGCTTTATCGTTTCTGCCGATGCCTTTTATAACTCTTTTGGCGAAGACGTAACTGTTAGAAGGTATCGTCCTGTGAATATAGGTCCGCGTCAAGTCACTGTTGAAGATACTAGTTTCCGGGTTTTAGCTGGTTTAGAAGGCTTTGTGGGCGATTGGGAATGGGAAAGTGCAGCCTTTTACAGTGAAGCAGAAACCGATGATAGCGGAGAGCGTGTAGATGTTAACGCTTTTGTTGCTGCAGTTAATAGTACAACGCAGAACGGCGCTTATAATATTTTTGCTGGTGGCGATGTGAATAACCCAAATACTATTGGCAATATTCCTATACTTCCCACATCACAAACAGACGCATTTACCGCTGTTCAACACAGAATATCAAAAACAAGTTTAGCCTCTGTTGATTTTAAGGCGAGTAATAGCGAGTTATTCTCTGTACCTGCTGGTAATGCAGGTTTAGCTGTTGGGGTTGAATATCGCCATGAATCATTTGAAGATGATAGAGATCCACTTCAAGATGGTACTTTTCCTTTTGTTGATGCAAGTGGTGTCACCAACTTAAGCTCGCTATACGGAAGTAGTGCGACACGCGATTCTAAAGCAGACCGAGATGTATACTCAGCTTACGCTGAAATGCTGATACCATTAATTAATTCAGATAGCCAATATGCTGAAGTACAATTAGCTGCACGTTATGAAAATTACTCTGATGCTGGTGATGCATTAAAACCTAAAGTTGCTTTATTTTGGGAGGTTGCTGAGTGGGTAAGTTTCCGTGCATCCTATGCCGGAGGCTTCAGAGCTCCAGGCTTACAACAAACAACCGAAGATGTACTACCTCGTCGCTTCAGTGTTAGTGATCCGCTTAATGATAATGACTCTTTTGAAATTATCGAAAATCGTAGTGGTAATGGAAATCTTGTACCAGAAGACGACACTAATATTTCATGGGGAGTTGTTTTAGAACCTAGCGACAATATAACTTTTACCTTTGATAGTTGGACAATTGAACAAGAAGACCTAGTATCTCTTGTTGCTACAAGCACTTTGGTTAATTTAGATTATATTTCGCGTGTTGATGGTGGTTCAGGTTTTCCTGGTGTGAATCGTGATGCTGATGGTGTACTCCTTTCAATAGACAACAAGTATCAAAATGCTGACAAGCAAGAATTAGAAGGATTTGATATTGGTCTAATCATTGATTTTGAGACAGATTTTGGTAAATTTGAGTTTACTACCAATGCGTCCAAGTTAACTAAATACGACGTTAGTATTGATGCGCTTTCAGCACAAAGTATAGCAGCACAAGCAACTGGTAACTATCCAAACTTAAGTTCAACAACTCCGAGTGGTGTAGGCGACCAAATCATGCGTAATGGTAGCCCGGAATGGAAAGGCAGAGCATCAATTAATTGGAAACTAAATGAATGGGGCGCAGGTATTGCCGCAAAATATGTTAGTGAATTTTTTGATACAAGTACCTATTATGATAATGATGCTGATGAAAGGATCTTCCTTCCTGTTGATAGTTTCACCACCGTTGATGTTTATGCCTCTTATAAATTTGCTGATAGTAGCTCATTAGACGGAATGAAGGTTAGACTTGGTGCTCGAAATATAGGTGATAAAGAACCACCATTAACGGATGACTTCTGGCATGGTTATGCTGGTGACTACCATTCAAACCGCGGTCGTTATGTATACTTGAGTATGAGTAAAGAGTTCTAATCGATTTCCTCCTGGATTTGTTTAAACATGGATGTTGTTTTTAAGGCTCTAAGGAGCCTTTTTTAATTCTTATTTTATGAGAGAAAAATATGTGTCTAAAATATAGTAAATGGTTATTTTCTTTTGTACTACTTTTATCAACAACTAATGTATTTGCATCAAGTTGTGAGTTTGATGAAGTTGTATTCAGCGTAGATTTTCCAACCGCTCGACTAAACGAATGTATTGAAAAAAACAATAGCAGTTACCTATTGAAGGTGAATGCAGAGAATTATCCCGTTAACCATAGTCCTTGGTATGCCTTTAAAGTACAAGCAAATAAAGCAAAAAAAATAAGAATTGCAATCGCTTTTAAAAATGAAAAACCTCGTTATTTTCCGAAAATAAGCCGAGATAAAAAAACATGGCAAGCTATTCCGTTTAAAATAAGAAACAATCAATTAACCTTTAAATTAAGCTTAGATAAGAATCCATTGTTTGTTGCTGGACAAGAAATTATTGATAACGAATTTTATTTATATTGGTTAAAAAATATTGAAAAGTTGAGTGGCAGTAAAATGTCAGTACTAGGTCAATCGACTGAAGAAAGACCAATTTATCAAATACAAAGTAGTAGATCAACCAGCAATGAATGGATAGTATTGACAGGACGAATGCATCCACCCGAAGTAACCGGTGCGTTGGCACTTTTCCCTTTTAGTCAAGAACTTCTTCTAGGTAAGGGACTAGCGAGTCAATTTAGAGAAAGATTTAATATTCTGCTGGTTCCGAATCTGAATCCCGACGGTGTAGAGCATGGGCATTGGCGTCATAATATTAATGGTGTTGATCTCAACCGAGATTGGAAAAATTTCAAACAAAAAGAAACACAATTAGTCCATCAACAATTACAGTCGATTGTTAAAGATGGCGGTAAGATAGTTTTTGGTATTGATTTTCACTCTACCCAGAAAGACGTTTTCTATACGATGCCGACAGATTATGGAATGAAACCGGCAATGCTTGTTGAAGAGTGGTTAAATGATGTTGCCAAAAAATTGCCTGACTTCAATGTCAGAGTAAAGCCTGGAAGTAGGCCTAATAAAGGAATTTTCAAGCAATATATTGCAGATACCTACGGTGTTCAAGCGGTTACTTATGAAATGGCTGATGAAGCGGACCGACAACAATTACAACAAGTAGCCAAAGTTGCAGCGACAACATTTATGGACCATTTGTTAAAAACGCCTAAAAAAGACTTTTAGACTCTGCATCTGACTATCTTAAATCTTAGATTTTGTAATTAGAAAATACTGCGAAGCTAAATTTATTCACTCTTTGGCATAAGACGTTCCTTCATTAAATTAGCACTATTCATTAACATTGCTGAAATGTCCATTGGACCAATAAGAGATGGTGATGGTATTATTTTGCTTTCGATTTTAATACATATTTCACAAGAATATGTCGATTATAAAAGGATAATAATTTGTTAAAAAAATCTTTAGAGTAGATAGTTTTAAAATTGGCGAAGGCACAGTTAGTGGTTATATTGCATGTTTCCTAGCATTTTTATCATTTTTAGGAGTGATTGCCTTCCATTTCCCTCAATATCTTACAACGCCGGAGCTTAGGGAAAGTTATGATACCGATGTTATACGGCAAATAATGTTTGTCGCTTTAGCCAATTCAGGTAGTTTAGGGTTATTAAATTTCGTCAGAAATAAGAATAAAAGGTTAGGAGTATTTGCATGGATATTTATCCTTGCGACTATCTCTTTGGGTGCGCATCAGGTTGAAGTCAAAGAATTTGAGTTTGCCAAATATTATTTGGGTTTGGATTGGTTTATTTTAGATCTATTGGGCTCAACTTTAATCTTTATTTTTATCGAAAAATTAATCACACATAAAAAAGAGCAAAGTATTTTTAGAGAGGAGTGGAAAGGAGATCTCAATCACTTTTTTATTAACCACCTAATTATTGGATTTGTATTACTATTAACAAATCAATTTGTTCACAAAGGGTTATCTTGGATGGTGATTGATGAAGTTCAACTTTTCGTCAACTCAATGCCATTCGCATTACAAATTTTTGCAGTCATTATATCAGCCGACATTTTTCAATATTTTACACATAGAGCTTATCATGAAATTCCACTATTCTGGAGGTTCCACGGGGTGCATCACAGTGCTAAAAAAATGGATTGGTTAGCGGGGTCAAGACAACATATTTTAGAATTAATTGTGACACGCTGTTTTGTATTAACGCCTATATTTGTATTAGGTTTTTCTAAAACAGTGATTGATATTTACGTGATCACTGTTGGCCTTCAAGCTGTGTTTAACCACGCTAATGTAAGAATAAACTTTGGCTGGCTACAATATATCATTGTGACACCTCAGTTTCATCATTGGCACCATTCTTCAGATAAAGCCGCTATAGACCGTAATTATGCGGCACATTTTTCCTTTATTGATTATCTATTAGGAACCGTGGTGAAAGGTCAAAAAGAGTGGCCTGATGAGTACGGTGTTGTGGGAGATTATATACCTGTAGGTATGTGGCGTCAGCAACTGTTTCCTTTTCGAAAAAACAAACCTGAATCTAGATGATATTGGAATGAAAGTGTACGAGTATGGTGGTGAACATTGAGACGTCATTGTTGCTGATGTGATGGATTTTATGAGAAAGTGGAAGTAATTCTATTTTCCGTACCCTGGTGGCTCATATCGGTAATGCCCCGTAATTTTGTAACTAAATAACATATCGGATTCTTCTGGTCCTCTACCAATATTATGGATAATTAAACGGCTAACTGATTGTTCATTTTTATTATCGCTAACAATTCCAATATGCGGTAAATTCCCTGGAAGATTTTTTTTGCATTATTAGTTAAAGGAAAACTTTTTCCATGGCGTTTAAAAAAGGTTTGTAGGTTTGGTACGCGTCGATGATCTATGTTCTTGTCTGGTTTAGTTAATCCCCAAATTCGTTTAGATGGATAGGATGAAAAATTATTTACGATATTCTTGTGTACGAGTTGTTGTAAATCCGAGCCTAAAGTGCTGTAAGACCGTATTACAACATCTGTGCAAACGCCAATGTTGCTAGGCACATCGCCATTTAGATATTGAATAGAAAGATAGGAGCCATCATAGGTTATTTGATGACTCCTATCTTTCTTTTGCAGCTTTAACCAAATCATCCTCAAAAGATGCAGAATATGTATTTGATATTGTTATAACAAATAATAATTTTAGCAAATTTTTAATAACGTTTATCACAATTGCTGTTACTTCAAACTCGTTGAGTACATAGTTAAGCTAAATTTGTCAATTAGCGAAAGGTATTTTAGCGCTCAAATTTACCGTTTTAGGTGAAAAAATTAATTTTACAATCACTACCTTTCGTAATACGATAACAACTAATGTAATATTAGAGTTCAGGTAACATTAAACATTAAACATTAAACATTAAACATTAAACATTATACAAGATTTTAAATTGAAAACACCTCTCACCTCAAAATGTCAGTCCTAATTGGAAAATAAACTTTGAAGCAACCACAGTCAAGCACGCCAATCATAAAGAAACTTCAGTGGCAATGCCGAAGAGGGATGTTGGAATTAGACGTTATTCTAATCCCATTCCTAAATGAACACTTTGAAGAATTAAATGATGACTTAAAAGAGATTTTTACGGAATTATTGAAAGAATCTGACCCTGACCTTTACACATGGATAATGGGTTTTGGTCAATGTGAAAATGTCAATTTTAAACCAATAATCCAAATTATTAGAAAGAAGATGTCAATTGCATAGTACGTGAGTATAAACAATCACTTCTCTCGTTACTAAAAAAACATCTATACACACAATAGGAAACAGATTAACAAATTATGTTTCGTTTCCTTATTGAGGGGAGGGCTGAAAATAGTACACTCAAAAGTATTGAAAGAGGCTGATCTTGAGCTTTATACCTTGTTATTGGGTTTTGCTTTATGTGAGAGTAAATAATTTAATAAAATTGCACAAATAGTAAAAGAAAAATCTCGATAGCCTAACTTGTTAATTACAAACTATACAGGCGTTTGATTCCTAACTATGAAAATAGCATCAAGATTTCCTATCAAAGAGAGTAACGGGTTACTAGCACTTGTAACGATAATTCACTTAGTCGTTTTGATTTTGAGTTTCATAATCATTGAGATTTTATGGCAATTCAGTTTTGCGTTTGCAGGCTTGTTAGTTTCCTATTATTACTCAATTAAACAATTGAAAGAGATTACCCTCGCACCAGATGACCTGTGTTGGACTGGCGAACAATGGCTTATAACACTTCTAAATGATAGGAATAAATTGGATTATCGAGAGACTGTTTATTTAAGAATTTTGGCTTCTAGTTGGGTCACTAGCCGGTTTAGCTTATTGAAGTTTCGAATTGAGTCGTTAAATGAGGTAAATACTGAATTTGTCTGGTTTTTTTGTCAATCTAGTTTAGGTGACAGACTCTACCGAGAGTTATGTTATTTGTGCAAACAAGATCTAAAAGATCAATCCAAAAAAAATGGCAATAAATAAGGCTAAATACTCGATATTTATTGCTCTAATTTAGGCTTTTATGGTATAAAGCGCGCCGAGCGTATGAAGTATTATTCTCTCAAAAAATAGGATGACTTAATTACTGTTTAAATAGTTAGGTTGTTTAACTAAATCACACACTATTCGACACAGCTGTCGGGGTGCTCAAAAAGACATGTCTTGATGGGTTCGGCAATTGGGGATAGTGGACGTATAACCCTAAAAGAGTTCTCTTTAAAATAAAAAGACCTCTTAATAATCAGGAGCTTACAATGGCAAAAGTCACTATGCGTGATATGCTACAGGCCGGCGTGCATTTCGGACATCGCACCCGTTACTGGAATCCAAAAATGAAGCCGTACATCTTCGGCGCACGAAACAAAATTCATATTATTAACCTTGAGCAGTCTCTGCCAATGTTTAATGATGCTTTAAATTACCTCAGCTCAGTTGCTGCAAGAAAAGGCAAAATCCTTTTCGTTGGAACTAAGCGTTCTGCCGGTAAAATAGTTAAAGAAGAAGCTAATCGCTGTGAACAGTTTTTTGTAGACAAACGCTGGTTAGGCGGTATGTTGACTAATTTCAAAACGATTCGTCAATCAATTAACCGTTTAAAAGAGCTTGAAAAGCAAAGCGAAGATGGTTCTTTTGAAAAGCTAACTAAGAAAGAAGGTTTATTATTAAGCCGCGAAATGACTAAGTTAGAAGCAAGTATCGGCGGAATCAAGAGCATGGGCGGATTACCCGATGTATTGTTCGTTATTGATGCTGACCATGAGCATATTGCTGTAGCAGAAGCTCAAAAATTAGGAATTCCTGTTATTGCTGTTGTTGATAGTAACTCAAACCCTGATGGCGTCGACCATGTGATCCCAGGAAATGATGATGCAATTAGTGCAATCCAACTTTATTTGGGTAATGCTGCCGATGTTATCATTGAAGCTCGTCAAGCAATTGCGACTGAAGCTGCTGATATGGCAAAATCAGCGGAAGTTGTTGAAGAGTCTGCAAAAGTAGAAGCTCCAGCTAAAGCTGATAAACCTGTAAAAGTAAAAAAGTCAGTTAAAAGCGTCTTAGAAAAAGCTACAGAAAAAGCGGAAACAGCTGACGTAGAAGAGACTACACCTTCTAAAGAAGAAAAATCTGCAGAGTAATTTACATCTGATGTTCTGAATTAGGTAAAGGGGGCAATGCCCCCTTATTTTTAACCTGATTTTTTAAAACTAGTATTTAAAACTAGTAATTGAAATTGGTATTGGAGAATAGAACAATGGCTATAACAGCTACTCAAGTAAAAGAATTGAGAGAAAGAACCGGCGCAGGCATGATGGAATGCAAAAAAGCGTTAGTAGAAACTGATGGAAACATCGAAACAGCTATCGACAACATGAGAAAATCTGGCGCGGCTAAAGCGGAAAAGAAAGCGGGTCGTGTTGCTGCTGAAGGTGTGATTGTTGCACAAACCAGCGAAGATGGTAGTTATGCCGTTATTGTTGAAATTAATAGTGAAACAGATTTTGTTGCTCGAGATGATAGTTTTAAAGCTTTCACCTCTTCAGTTGTTGGTGCTGCACTAGCTAATAAAACTGAAACAATTGATGCTTTAAATGCATCAACTATTGCTTCCGGTGAAACTGTTGAACTGGCAAGAACAAATCTTATCGCAAAAATCGGCGAAAATATTACGGTTCGAAGAGTTAAATTGATTAACGTGACAGACGGTTGTATCGGAACTTATATTCATGGTGGAAGAATTGGTGTCGTTGCAGCGCTTAAAAGTGGTGATATAGAGCTTGCAAAAGATATTGCAATGCACTCCGCGGCAACAAATCCTCAGTTTATAACGCCTGAAGAAATTTCTGAAGATGTGTATAATCGTGAAAAAGAAATATTTACAGCACAAGCAATAGCTAGTGGCAAACCGCCGGAAATTGCTGAAAAAATGGTGGTTGGACGTATGCGTAAATTTGCTGCTGAAGTTTGCTTAGTGGGACAACCTTTCGTAAAAGATCCTTCTACAACGGTTGGTGATTTACTAAAATTAAAATCTGCTGAAGTTGCAAGCCTTGTTCGTTTAGAAGTTGGCGAAGGTATTGAAAAAGTAGAAGATGACTTTGCTGCTGAAGTAATGGCTCAAGTTAAAGGTTAATCGTATAATTCCTCTGTTTATCTCTAAAGTGCTGCATTAAAAGCTAAACTTTAGAGGTAACTAGAATAATGGTTAAATCAATTTATTTAGGTAACAAAAGATAAGAGGGTCATCAAATCATGCCAAGTTCATCACCGACTAAAAAGAGTAAACGTATACTTCTTAAATTAAGCGGTGAAGCCCTTATGGGGGAAGAGTCTTTTGGTATTGATCCTGGTATGCTTGGTCGAATCGCGGAAGAAATTAAAACGATTTTAGATCAAGGTATACAAGTTGGTTTAGTCATTGGTGGTGGAAACCTTTTTCGTGGTGAAAAATTAGCCAACGCGGGAATGAATCGCGTAGCTGGCGACCATATGGGAATGCTGGCAACAGTTATGAACTCACTCGCAATGCAGGATGCTTTAGAGCGAATTAAAGTGGGAACTCGAGTCATGTCCGCAATATCTTTAACAGGTGTTTGTGAAGATTATGATCGTCGATTTGCGATTCGTTTTATGGAAGAATCCCAAGTCGTTATTTTTACCGCAGGAACAGGTAACCCATTCTTTACGACGGATACTGCCGCTTGTTTAAGAGGTATTGAAATAGATGCCGATGTTATATTGAAGGCGACTAAAGTTGATGGTGTTTTCTCAGCAGATCCAAATAAAGACCCTGATGCAACTAAATATGATAGTTTGACTTACAATGAAGTTATTCGTAAAGAGTTGGCGGTTATGGATTTAACTGCTTTTTGTTTGGCTCGGGACCATAAGAAATCAATTCGTGTTTTTAATCTAAATAAACCTGGCGCTTTAATCGACGCTGTTGTCAATGAAAATGTAGGTACTCTTATTCATTGTTAGAATCGATTAACAATATTAAGTCAAAAATAATATGAAAATGGGTACGAACAAATGATTAATGAAATTAAAGATGACGCACAATCCAGAATGGATAAGAGTATTGAATCTTTTCGTGTAAGTTTGCAAAAAATTCGTACTGGTCGAGCCCATCCAAGTTTACTTTCACATTTAAGTGTATCTTATTACGGTATTGATACACCTTTAACCCAAGCGGCAACTATTTCTGTTCAAGATTCTCGTACTTTAGTCGTACAACCTTTTGAAGCTTCTATGGTACAAGCGGTAGAAAAAGCGTTAATGGAATCTGATTTAGGTATTACTCCGAATACTGCGGGGAGCGTTATTAGATTACCATTGCCAGCTTTGACAGAAGAGCGTCGTAAAGACATGACAAAAATTGTTAGAAGTGAAGCAGAGGCCGCTAAAGTAGCGTTAAGAAATATTAGAAGAGATTCAAATTCAACTTTAAAAGAATTAGAGAGTGAAAAAGAAATTAGCGAAGACGAATTACATAAAGCCGAAGATAATGTACAAACAATTACCGATATTCATGTGAGAAAAATAGACGAAATGTCTGCTGTAAAAGAAAAAGAGTTAATGGAAATATAGTTTAATTTAGCCATTTTTTGTACGCCGTGTTATGGAGAATAACGCGGCGTTATTATTTTAATCATTTAGTAATTATTTTAAGGTTTATATTTGATGAGTAGTCACGATACACCAAACCATATTGCTATCATCATGGATGGTAATGGTCGGTGGGCTCAACAAAGAAATAAAAAGAGAACTTTTGGTCATAAAGCTGGCGTTGAAAAAACACGAGAGATTGTTGAAGCTTGTGCTGCAAGAGGCGTTACATCCCTCACTCTTTTTGCTTTTAGTAGTGAAAACTGGGGAAGACCTGAAGATGAAGTCAGTTATTTAATGGAGTTATTTGTTTTAGCATTGAAACGCGAAGTAAAAATGCTGAATAAAAACAACGTTAAGCTAAAGTTTATAGGAGATGTTGCAGGGTTTAATGAAAAGCTTCAAAAAAGCATTAAAGACGCAGAAAAGCAAACTGAATCAAATTTTGGTTTAGAGTTAAATATTGCTGCTAATTATGGTGGACGTTGGGATATTGTGAATGCGGTCAATTTATCTATTTCAGAAGGTAATTCTAAAAAAACTATTACCGAGTCATTAATTGAGAAAAACTTAAGTACATGTCATTTACCTGAACTTGATTTGATGATTAGAACCGGCGGCGAGAAAAGAATTAGTAATTTTTTAATTTGGCAAGCAGCATATGCTGAGCTGTATTTTAGTGATAAATTATGGCCGGATTTTGATTCAACTGAATTGGATTATGCAATTACTGATTACAAAGCAAGACAAAGGCGCTACGGAAAAACTGGAGAGCAACTTGAAACACCAGACTTTGAATTACCAGATCATGAAATGTTGAATCCTGATGGTAACAAGTCAAACGATGACCAGGTAAGATAACAATGTTAAAGCAGAGAGTCATTACCGCACTATTTCTTCTACCAATATTAGCCGTCATTTTATTCTATGTTAGGATAGAATACTTCACCGGAATAATTCTAGTTTTAGTTTATTTTATGGCGCAAGAGTGGTTTAAATTGTGCGGCCATTTAAATTCAACATCGCGTTCTTTATATGCCGTTTTAGTAAGTATTTGTTGTTTGTCTGTTTGGTATTTTAGTGAATCGCTGATGTTCTGGCCATCACCTAGCTGGCCGCATGTTATAAATATTTCAACGGGTGATTTACCTTTAATGGTATTGCTAATATCGGCTATATTATTATTACTTTGTTTCTTTATAGTATTAACCTATAACCGTAACAATCGATGGTGGCGGATTTTTGCATTACGAGAGTTCATAGGTATTTCATTATTAACAGCGTTCTTTGTTTCATTTATCTGCATACGGCAAATTGATTACCCTTTAATGGGAGATGGTAGTTTCGCATATGGTGGGGCATTAATTCTTTTTATGTTTTTAATCATTTGGGCTGCGGATGTTGGAGCCTATTTTGTAGGCAAACAGTTTGGTAAAACGAAGTTAACACCAGTCAGTCCAAATAAAACTTGGGAAGGGGTTATCGGCGGACTAATTTTTAGTTTTCTTGTGGGTTGGTTTGGAATTGACTATTTGTCGTTAAGAGTTGATAACAAAATGACTTATTTAATAGTGGTCGCATTGTTAGGTATTATTTCAGTTTATGGTGATCTATTTGAAAGTGCTCTAAAACGAACCGCTAATATAAAAGATTCTGGAAATATTTTACCGGGGCATGGCGGGTTGTTGGATAGACTTGATAGTACTATTGCGGTTGCTCCGATTTATTTTTTAAGCTTTAGTTATTTTGAGTGGTTTAATGCTTAACGCCGCTCAAAATATAAAGACTCAGGATTTAAAGCCACAAAGAGTTTGCATTTTAGGTGCAAGTGGTTCAATTGGCACCAGTGCGCTTGAAGTCATAAAAAAGAATAATCAGTTATATAAAATTTCTGTATTAACAGCAAATACTAATGTTGATAAATTATTTGAACAGTGTCTTAATTTCCATCCTGATTATGCGGTTATGGCATGTGAAGATTCTGCAAAAAAACTTCAAGTTAAAATATCTGCTGAAAACCTTTCAATAAAAGTGCTAGCGGGTAGGCAAGCAATAATCGAAGCACCTTCGCTGGCAGATAGTGAAATAGTTATTGCATCAATTGTTGGTGCTAAAGGTTTAGAGCCAACTCTTACGGCTGTGAAATTAGGTTTGAAAGTATTACTAGCCAATAAAGAAGCATTAGTCATGAGTGGCAAGCTTTTTATGCAGGCGGTTAAAGATTTTGGAGCGACTTTATTACCCGTTGATAGTGAACATAATGCTATTTTTCAGTCTTTACCTACACCGGGTTTAAAAGCTGAAATCAATTTGAATGGTGTCTACAAAATATTACTAACCGGTTCAGGTGGTCCTTTTTTAAACACGCCAATCGAGCAATTAGAAAGTAAGGCACCCGATCAAGCATGCGCTCATCCTAATTGGAATATGGGACGAAAAATTTCAGTTGATTCCGCTACTATGATGAACAAAGGACTTGAGCTAATCGAAGCTTGTTATATGTTTGATGTAACTGTTGATGATATTGATATTGTGATCCATCCGCAGAGTATTGTTCATTCGATGGTTTCCTATTTAGACGGAACAGTGATTTCGCAAATGGGTAACCCGGATATGAAAACGCCCATTGCTCATTGCCTAGCTTGGCCAAATAGAATTCCTGCCAATGTAAAGCCTCTCGATTTTTTTAATATTGCAAACTTGGAATTTTTACCGCCCGATTACGTAAGATACCCCTGCTTATCTTTAGCGAAACAAGCATTACATATTGGTAAAAGCGCACCTTGTATTTTGAATGCCGCAAATGAAGTCGCTGTTGCCTCCTTTTTAGAAAATAAAATAGCGTTTACTGATATTGCAATTGTTATAAAAAATGTATTAGAACAATCGAATTTTTCAAAAATGAAAAGCATTGAAGACGTGATTGAAGTCGATATAGACGCTCGTAAATTAACAGAGAATGTTATTAAAGATTTACCAGGAGAGCATTAGTGGATATTTTGTGGAATTTATTTGCTTTTGTCATTGCACTCGGTGTTTTAGTCTCTTTTCATGAATATGGGCATTTTTGGGTTGCACGTAAACTCGGAGTTAAAGTGTTAACCTTTTCAGTTGGCTTTGGTAAACCTCTGTTAGAGAAAACCGGTAAAGACGGTGTTCGTTATGTGCTTGCTGCCATACCATTAGGCGGTTATGTGAAAATGCTGGATGAACGGGAGGCACCAGTTAAAGCTGAAGATGTTTCTATGGCTTTCAATCGTCAATCTGTTTGGACTCGAATCGCAATTGTTTTGGCTGGCCCTGTAGCTAATTTTTTATTGGCTATTGCACTTTATTGGATTGTTTTCATCTCTGGACAAAATGCCATTGTGCCAGTAGTCGGTGATATATCTGACTCTAGCATTTCTGGAAAAGCAGGATTAACTTATCGCGATCGGATCGTTTCCGTTGATGGCTATCCCGTTACTACCTTGCAGGATATGACTCTCAAGCTCATTGCCAGAATAGGTGAAAAAGGGCATGTTGAATTTGAGGTTAAGCAATACAACCCATCTTCATCGATGAGCCATTCGACGACTAGAAAACTGCAGCTCAATATTGAACAATGGCAAGTTGATAATGTAAAACCAGAGGTGATGCATTCTTTAGGGATCTATCACTTTTTGGAGTTTAGTGAGTTTGGTGGTGTACAATCTGGTGGTGCTGCTGATAAAGCCGGAATTAAAGTTGGCGATCAACTTCTATCTATCGACGGAATAAAAGCAAATTTATGGCAAGATATGGCGAAAATTCTTGCCATATCCGCAGGTAAAGAGGTTAAAATAGAAATTAGCAGAAATGGTGAACTGATACTCATTCCTGTAGTCATAGGTTCGCAGGTTATTAATGGCAAGACAATAGGTTTACTTGGCGTAGAGCGTAATTTTAAACCGTTTTTGATAAAACAAGAATATGGTGTAATTGAATCTCTTGGTAAGGCAGTTAATAAAACGTATGACATGATCGAGTTAACCACTCGAGTGTTTGTAAAGTTATTTTCCGGTGAAATATCGATAAAAAGTTTAAGTGGTCCGGTATCCATTGCAAAGGGAGCTGGGGAAAGTGCAGATATTGGCTTGATTAGTTTCTTATTATTTGTTGCGGGAATTAGCGTTAATTTAGGTTTTATTAACTTACTACCTATACCTATGTTAGATGGAGGCCATTTATTATACTTTGTTATAGAATTGGTAAAAGGAAAGCCTCTTACCGAACGAACTCAAGAAGTTGGGTTACAAATTGGAATGATGATGGTATTTGCTTTAATGGCATTTGCTATTTTTAATGATTTTTCACGAATATAAAAATATATTAATAAGAAGTTGTTTATAGATGCGAAATAAGATTTACAAAAAACTATTTTTGAAAACGTTATCCCTGTTTGCGATTACGACCTCTGTCATTTCACACAGTGGTATTGCTAGCGAGTCCCTAAGCACTAATTCCGGCGACAGCTTTATTGTTGAGGAAATTAATGTTGATGGTCTTCAAAGAATGGAGTTGGGAACATTCTTCAACATGCTACCGTTACAAGTAGGTGAAGAATTAGACGTTTCGCGTATCCCTTTGATTGTCCGTACATTATTCGCAGCGGAATCTTTTGATGATATCCGTTTATTTAGAGATGGAAATAACTTATTAATTGACGTTATAGAACGTCCAACGATATTAGATATTACTATTGATGGTAATAGCGATATAAAAACTGAACAAATTCTTGAAGCTATGAAAGGTGCGAGTTTTGCAAAAGGTGAAATATATAACCCTTCTGCTATTAAGAATATTATTGGCGGTATGCAAGATCAATACTTCTCTCATGGTAAATACTCTGTTCAAATTACTTCAAAAATATTAAGACGTTCAAGAAACCGTGTCATTGTTGAGTTTGAAGTAAAAGAAGGAGATCCTGCTAAAATTGAGTCGATTAAAATAGTTAATAATCAATTATTTTCCGATGAAGAATTACTTGATCAATTCGAATTATCGACAGGTGGTTGGTTTTCTGTTTTCACTAGTGATGACCAATATGCGAGAGAAAAATTATCAGGTGATTTAGAGACTATGCGTTCTTATTATCTCGATCGCGGATATTTAAAATACAATGCAGTCTCCACGCAAGTTTCTATATCACCTGACAGAAAAGGAATCTATATAACGGTTAATGTTGATGAAGGTGATAAATTTACAGTCGCAGATATTAAATTTAGTGGTGATTTAATACTAGAAGAAAAACGATTAAAACAATTAATGCCTTTAATTAATGGTGATACATATTCAGCTGCAGCGATTTCTTTTGCTGAAGAGCAAATTAAAGCGAACTTAGGGTTCTTTGGCTATGCATTTGCAAAGGTGTCAACTAGGCCTGAAGTTAAAGAAGGTACAAGTAAAGTTGATTTAAATATCTATGTAGATCCTGGTATGAAAGTCTATGTTGATAGAATTAATTTTACTGGGAATGAAACGACTAATGATGAAGTGTTAAGACGAGAGTCTAGATTAATGGAGTCAGGGGCTTTATCTACGAATCAAGTCGAAAGAACTAAAATTAGACTACAAAGGTTAAGTTATATCGAAGAAGTTGAAGTTGAAACACCAAAAGCTGAAGATAAAGAAGACAGGGTGAATATCGATTACAAAGTAAAAGAGCGCTCTGCTGGTACGATTAGTGGTGGTCTAGGTTACGGCTCAACCTATGGTTTGTCAGTTAATGCAAATGTAAGTCATAATAACTTTTTAGGCTCTGGAAAAAACATTGGTTTTGCGATCAATAAGAATAAATTTTCCACCAGTTATACTGCAAATTACTTTGACCCTTACTTTACTTTGGATGCGATAGGTTTTGGCGCGAGTGCGAGTTATCGTACAACGGATTACGGTAGTATTAACATTGCAGCTACGTTATTAGATACTATTTCACTTGATTTTAATGCAGGTTACCCTGTTGATGAAATTACGCGATTAAATTTTGGATTGGGTATACAAACAAATGATCTTGAAGCGAATGGTCGTCTATCAGACCAGATATCTGATTTTTTCTTTCAAAGTAATCAAAATGTTAGAGAAAATCCATTTTTGTCGTATGATTTACTTAAGTTTTCTTTCGGTGTTTCAATAAATAGCTTAAACAGAGGTATTTTTCCTGACAGAGGTATTAAACAATCTTTTGCATTCAGTGGAGCTGTGCCTGGTAGTGATATTGAGTTCTATAAGTTAGATTATAATTTCGATTATTATATTCCATTTTCTCCTGGCTGGTCTTTATTAAGTAGAGTCAAACTATCTTATGGAGATGGTTATGGAAAAAATACTGAATTGCCCTATTTTGAAAATTTTTATGCGAGTGGAGCATCAAGTGTGAGAGGTTTTGAGCGTAATACAATAGGTCCTAAAGAAATATTTAGAAATCAAACTGCTGTATCTGGAGGCACTGCAATTGACGATTTTGGTAACTCTACATCAATTCAATTTTTAGGTGATGATATCAGCGTGGGTCGTCGAAGCGTTGGTGGGAACGCAAAGGCTTTAGCTAGTTTAGAACTTATTTTCCCAGTACCTTTTGCGGAAGCAAGTAATTCTGTTAGAACAAGCTTTTTTGTTGATGTCGGAAACCTTTGGAATACGAAATATGATCCTGCTCGATATGATGGATTAACTTTCAACACTTCAAATGGATACACAGAGTTGCCTGATTTCTCAAAAGCTAGTAACTACAGAGCCAGTACAGGCTTATCGCTACAGTGGTTATCTCCTATGGGGCCATTAATTATAAGTTTGTCTAAAACATTAAAAAGCTATGAAGGTGATGAGAGAGAAGGTTTCGCTTTTAATGTAGGTCAGACTTTTTAGTTAATATACTAAACCGTAGTTAAAACTCCGAACAGATATAGGATTTTTCTAATTTTTAAGGTAGAATTGTCTGTTCAAAAATTAGTTGGCCTTGTGTAATAATTAGCTAGCAAGGTTTTTACGTCGAGTTATTAAAAGTAAGGGTGTTAAAATGTTTAAAAAAATTATATTTGTTTTAGTTTCAATCAGTTTATCTATTGCAAGTGTTGGTGCTGCTGAATTAAAGATCGGAACCGTTGATCTACAGAAAATATTTGCAGGCGCACCACAAAGAACTATTATAGTTGATAAAATTAAAAAGCAGTTAGAAGATAAAAGTAATGCACTTAAAACATTGGCTGAGCTAATTGAGAAAACACAAGTTGATGCAAAACGTGACGCTCCGACAATGACAGATGAGCAGAAAATTAGTGTACAACGTGAATTACAAGAAATGTCAACTAAAGCTCAATCGATGCAAAAAAATCTTCAAGAAGATTTCCAACGAGCTCAGCAGGTAGAAGGTCAAAAACTGCAGGAAAAAATTAATCAAACGATTCAGAAAATTGCAAAAGCTGAAAAATTTGACTTAGTCTTGAGAAGTGAAACTATCGCCTTTCAAACTGGCTCTTTAGATATTACTAATAAAGTTATTACTGTTCTAAGTAACCCTGCTGGCTAATAATATAGTTCATTAAATTTAATCAATGGATAAAGCTCAATGCTAACTTTAGCAGAAATTGCCAATAAGGTATGTGGTGAACTAGTTGGCGATGAAGCACATCTAATATCTAAAGTTTCTTCTTTAGATATAGCAAAAAGTACTGAAATCTCATTTCTAAGTAATATTAAACTTGAATCTGAATTGAACATAACCCAAGCGGGTTGTGTTCTAGTTTCTAAAGCTTATTTTAAACAGCACCTTTCCCAGACGCTCATTAGTGATACTAGTGAGAATATTAATTTGCATGATAATAGAAGAAAAAATTTTATTGTTTGTGAAGATCCTTATTTAGCTTTTGCTCTGGTGAGTCAGTTGTTTGATAGCACACCGAAACCAGCTTATGGAATAAGTGATAAAGCCAATATTTCAGACTCTGCAAAAATTGGTGATTATGTATCAATCGCTTCAGGTTGTTCAATAGGGGCTAACGTCATAGTTGCTGATAATGTTTCTATTGGCGCAAATGTTGTTATTGGCGAGGGTGTGACAATCGGTGCTAATAGTATTATCTATCCTCTGGTTAGTATTTATCCCAATACAAGTATTGGAGAGGACTGCATTTTTCACTCGAGTTGCGTGATTGGAAGTGATGGTTTTGGATATGCTAATAATAAGGGATTATGGGTAAAAATACCTCAAACGGGTGGTGTAGTCATTGGGAATAAGGTTGAAGTTGGTGCTAACAGTTGTATTGATAGAGGTGCACTGAAAGATACTATTATAGGTGACGGTGTAAAAATCGACAATTTATGTCATATAGCGCATAATGTCGATGTCGGCGAAAACACTGCTATGGCAGCATTTACTGGAATTGCAGGAAGTTCCACAATCGGTAAAAACTGTACATTTAGCGGTCGTTCTTCCATTATTGGGCACTTAAGTATTGCCGATAAAACACATTTAACCGCAGGAACCTTAGTTAATAAATCGAATAAAGAAGCGGGTGTTTTTTCATCCGGTACCGGCGCACAAGATAATAAATTATGGCGAAAAAATGTCGCACGCTTCAAACAACTTGATCAGCTTGCAAAACGCATTCGCTTTTTAGAAAAACAATTACTGAATAAAAATGAAAAAAAATAATTACTTAGACTGAACTCAAGAGAATATAAAAATGAGCGAAGAAAATAATCAAATGTCCACGTTAGATATTCACGAGGTAATGAAGCATTTACCTCATCGTTATCCATTTCTTCTTGTCGATAGAGTAACTGATTATAAAGTTAATGATTATCTTTATGCGTTAAAAAATATTACTTATAATGAACCTTGTTTTACTGGACATTTCCCAAATAGGCCAGTCATGCCTGGGGTATTAATTTTAGAGGCTTTAGCTCAGGCAACTGGCATTTTGGCTTTCAAAACATTAAATGAATTACCTGATGATAACTCCCTTTATTATTTTGTAGGGATTGATAAAGCGAGATTTAAAAAACCTGTTGAACCGGGTGACCAAGTGGAATTAAAAGTTAAACTACTGAAGAGAAAACGAACAATGTGGAAGTTTAACGCGGAAGCTCTTGTTGATGGTCAAGTTGTTTGTTCTGCAGAGTTAATGTGCTCTAAACAGACGATTGCATAATAAAGCATTTATATTAAGGTATAGTTAATAAGGCATCGTCATGACTTCAATTTTAATTCATCCATCTGCAGTCATTCATCCAGATGCTCAATTAGCCGATAATGTTAGCGTTGGTCCTTTTTCGGTCATTGAAAAAAATGTCAGTATTGATGAGGGGACTATTGTCGGTCCTCATGTTGTTATTAATGGCCATACAAATATTGGTAAAAATAATCACTTTTATCAATTCTCATCTATCGGTGAAGCTAATCAAGATAAAAAATATAACGGCGAACCAACTAGAACAGAAATTGGTGATAACAATATAATTCGGGAGTCTTGCACAATCCACCGGGGGACAACTCAGGATCATCAAGTAACAACAATAGGATCAAACAACCTCTTAATGGCTTATACTCATATCGCACACGATTGTATGCTGGGTGATCATATTATTATCGCGAACAGCTCAAACATCGCTGGGCATGTTCATATTGATGATTGGGCAATTTTAGGTGGTTTTTCAGGAGTACATCAGTTTTGCAGAATAGGGGCACATGCTTTTCTAGGAATTAGAAGTCATATTACTCAGGATATCTTGCCATTCGTTCTTTTTGCTGAAGGCTCACCTCGTTCCATCAATGCAGAAGGCATAAAACGAAGAGGATTTAGCCAAACTGAAATCAGTCTATTAAAAAAGGCATACCGTTTAATCTTTAGACAAGGACTTAAAATAGCTGAGGCTGTCAACGCCATTGCAGCTCTCGATAATAACTCACCTTCCCTAAAGCTTGTCACTGAATTTATAGAAAAATCCGAACGTGGCATTGCTCGTTAATTTCCATTCTACTTTACTTGTTCACTGCTTAGCAAAATGCTGATTTATATTGTTGCGGGTGAAACATCTGGAGATATTTTGGGCGCCGGTTTGATGAAGTCTCTCAGGGCGCGTTTACCTGAAGTTTTGTTTAAAGGAATTGGTGGGCCGTTAATGCAAGCCCAAGGTCTCGACTGCTTTTATCCTTTTGAGCGCTTATCGGTGATGGGCATTGTTCCAATTTTGACCCGCTATTTTGAACTTGTAAAAATGAGAAAGCGATTAAGAAATAAAATTATTGAAGATCAAGCGGATTGTTTTATAGGGATTGATGCACCGGTATTTAATACTGATCTGGAATTTCAGTTAACCCAAAGAGATATCACCTGTGTTCATTATGTTAGTCCATCGGTTTGGGCATGGCGTGAAAGTAGAATTTTTAAAATTGTTAAAAGTGTACGGTTAATGCTTTGCCTTTTTCCTTTTGAACTACCTATCTATAAAAAACATAAATTGCCTGCTGTTTGTGTAGGTCATCCTCTAGCCGATGAAATCCCGATAGAGCCTAATGTGCTTGAAGCGCGAAATAAACTTAAACTTCTGGAAGGTGCGCAGTATCTGGCAATCTTACCTGGCAGCCGGGGCAGTGAGACTAAATTTCTGATTGAACCGTTTATAGAGACAGCAAGAAATCTTAAAACACAAAATCCTAAACTAAACTTTATTATTCCTTGTGCAAATAATAAACGACGTCAGCAAATTGAAAAGTATCTCATTGAGAATAATGTTGTTCTTGATATTTTATTGATTGATGGTCAATCACGAGACGTTATGTTGGCTTCGGATGCCGTTCTGTTGGCTTCTGGTACCGCGACCTTAGAAGCAATGTTATTGAAAAAACCAATGATCGTCGCTTATAAAGTGTCGGTTTTTAGTTATTTTATTTACAGTAGACTCTTAAAAATAAAAAACTTTGCGCTACCAAATTTATTAATGGAAAAAAATCAGAATTGCAGCACTAATAATCTAGTAAAAGAATTTATGCAAGATGAATGTACTGTAGCTAATTTAACTGAAGCTTTAAACGATCTGCTTATCAATAACAATAAATCAAATGATCTTATTAACAAGTTTAGGGAAATTCATTTATCTTTAAAGAAAAATGGAAATGAAATTGCCGCGAATGCAATTGCTAAGCTTTTACAAAACAAACAAGATTTAAAGTGAATTTTAAAACTTATGACGAAAAAATTAACAGCAGGTGTTGACGAAGTAGGTAGAGGTCCTTTAATTGGTGCAGTGGTTGCTGCCGCCGTAATTCTTGATCCCAAAAATCCGATTGAAGGTTTAACCGATTCAAAAAAACTGACAGAAAAAAGACGTGAAGAACTCACTATATTAATTAAAGAAAGAGCATTAAGCTGGTCAATTGGACGAGCCGAAGTAGAAGAAATTGATGAAATAAATATTCTTCAAGCTAGCATGCTTGCAATGAAACGAGCAGTGGAAGGTTTGGATCTGCAACCTAAACATTGTTTGATTGATGGTAATAGATGTCCCGATTTAACTTGTACTAGTGAGGCCATTGTAAAAGGGGATTTAAAGGAGCCTGCAATCGGCGCGGCATCAATCATAGCGAAGGTTGCTAGAGATAATGAAATGAAAGAATTAGATAAGGTGTATCCTGGTTATGGTTTGGCTAAACATAAAGGATATCCAACTAAACAACATATGCAGGCAATCATTGACTTAGGAATAACACCTATTCATCGTAAAAGTTTTGCGCCAGTCAAACGAGTCATTGAAGGCTTGAATTCAATAGGAAATAAAGTTTAGAACAATATGGATATGCTAATCTCTACTAAAGAACCTAGTAATTCTTCCCAGTTTGTTCATTTGAGAATGCATTCTGAATATTCTATGGTAGATGGAATTTGTAGGATTGGACCTACAGTTGAGCAAGTTGTAGAACAGAATATGCCGGCGATAGCATTAACTGACCATGTTAATTTTTGCGGCTTGATTAAATTTTATAAAGCTTGTCGTAGTAAAGGGCTTAAACCAATCGTTGGAGTTGATCTCGTTGTTAGAGATGAAGAAAAAGAGAATGAAAATTTTCGCGTAACAATACTCTGTATGAATGATGAAGGGTATTTAAACGCTAAAATACTCGTTTCTAAAGCCTATCAAGAAAATCAACATCGCGGCGTTCCAATGGTTAATAAAAGTTGGTTTAAAGAACGTAATAAAGGCCTCATTTTATTATCGGGTGGAAAAGATGGCGATGTCGGAAAAGCATTATTATCAGGAAATCATCAAGAAGCCGCTGATTGTGTCGGATTTTGGCAACACTATTTTCCTGAACGATATTATATAGAACTGCAACGAACTCAACGCATGGGAGAGGGGGATTATATTCATTCAGTAGCTGCCTTTGCTCAAGGTTCAGGTACGCCTGTTGTTGCCACTAATGAAGTGTGTTTTTTAAATGAAAAAGATTTTGATGCGCACGAAATTCGAGTATGCATTAATCAGAGTCGCGTTTTGGATGATCCAAGAAGACCTAAGTCTTACTCAAACCAGCAATATTTAAAATCACCAGCGGAAATGGTTGAGTTATTTAAAGACATTCCTGAGGCAATTGAAAATACTTTACAGATTACAAAACGCTGTAATTTAAGCCTCCATCTAGGCGAGTATTTTTTACCAAATTATCCGATCCCAGATGGCTTTACAATAGAACAATATTTTTGTCAATTGAGTGAAGACGGGTTAGAAAAACGTTTAGACTTTTTATTTAAAAGAAACTCTAAAAGTTTTTCGGAGTTACGAAAACCTTACGATGAACGGTTAAAAATAGAGTTAGATGTGATTAACCAAATGGGGTTCCCCGGTTATTTTTTAATCGTCGCGGACTTTATTCATTGGAGTAAAAATAATGGCGTGCCAGTTGGCCCAGGCCGAGGCTCAGGTGCCGGTTCATTGGTTGCATACGCACTCGATATTACCGATTTAGATCCTTTAGAGTACGAGTTATTATTCGAAAGGTTTTTGAACCCCGAACGGGTTTCTATGCCCGATTTCGATATTGATTTTTGTATGGACGGGCGCGACCGCGTTATTGACTATGTTGCTGATAAATACGGCAGAAATAGTGTTTCCCAAATTATTACCTTTGGAAGACTGGCTGCAAAAGCAGTTATCAAGGATGTTGGAAGAGTTCTCAGTCAGCCTTATGGTTTTGTAGATAAAATTTCAAAATTAATCCCTTTTGAAGTCGGTATGAACCTCGCAAAAGCATGGGAGGCCGAGCCAGAAATTCGCTCAAGATATGAGTTAGAAGAAGAGTTTCAAGCACTTTGGGACATGGCAAAAAAATTAGAAGGTATTACTAGAAATGCGGGTAAGCATGCTGGTGGAGTGGTTATATCTCCATCTGACTTGACGGATTTTTCTGCACTTTATTGTGATGAGTCAGGCGGTGGTTTAGTAACTCAGTTTGATAAAGACGATGTAGAGACTGCTGGGTTAGTGAAATTCGATTTCTTGGGTCTAAGAACATTAACCATTATTGATTGGGCATTGGACACTATTAACGCACTTCCAGAAAATCAAGATAGTCCGATTGCGATAGATTCAATTGATTTAGAAGATCCTAAAGTTTATCAAATGTTAAAAGAAGGTAAAACTACAGCAGTTTTCCAGCTTGAATCTAGAGGAATGAAAGAGCTTATTAAAAAGCTATTACCAAGTTGTTTTGAAGATATTATTGCTCTGGTAGCCTTGTTTAGACCTGGACCATTAGGCTCTGGTATGGTCGATGATTTTATAGCGAGAAAGCATGGTAAACAAGAAGTTGCTTATCCACATGCTGACTATCAACACGAAGATTTAGAGCCCGTTTTAAAACCAACTTACGGGATAATTTTATACCAAGAACAGGTTATGCAAATCGCTCAAGTATTGGCTAACTTTACATTAGGTGGCGCTGATTTATTACGTCGAGCAATGGGAAAGAAAAAAGAAAGTGTCATGCAAGAACAACGTCTTATTTTTATGGAAGGCGCAAAGAATAGAGATGTTGATGCAAACTTAGCCGGACATATTTTTGATCTAATGGAAAAATTTGCAGGCTATGGTTTTAACAAATCTCATTCAGCGGCTTATGCTTTAGTTTCTTATCAAACGGCTTGGTTAAAGACTTTTTATCCCGCTGCTTTTATGGCCGCTGTAATGTCTGCGGATATGGATAACACTGAAAAAGTGGTTACCTATGTAGATGACGGAAAAGCAATGGGATTGGAAATTTTACCACCTGATGTTAATAGAGGAGATTATAAATTTACTATTGATGGTCCCATAACAATTATTTATGGTATTGGCGCAATTAAAGGTGTCGGCGAATCTGCTATTGAATCCGTTGTAGAACAAAGAAAGAAAGATGGCGACTTTAAAGACCTTTTTGATTTTTGTAATCGGATTGATTTAAAAAAAGCAAATAGAAGAAGTCTAGAAGCAATGATCCGAGCAGGAGCGTTAGATAAATTAGTTGGTGCGGGTCCTGAATCGAGCCGAGCAACATTGATGGCGACTTTAGATAGAGCTGTTAAAAGCGCTGAGCAATTCAAGCGTAATGAGGCGCTAGGGCAAAATGATTTATTTGGCACTCCATCTGAAGAGGATGCTGAGCAAAGTATAGAATATGCAGTAGTGCGACCTTGGCCTCAGAGTAAAGTATTAGATGGAGAAAGAGAAACCTTAGGATTGTATTTAACCGGGCATCCTATTGATCAGTATTTACCAGAAATTAGAAAATTTTGTGACTTGCGACTAAGTAGCCTACAACCGACTCGGCGCGGAGATCATGTTTTGGTGGCAGGCCTAATTATTAATGTACGAGTAATGAAAACCAAAAAAGGATTAAGCTGGGCCATCGTTAGTTTGGATGACCAAAGTGGTCGAGTAGACGTGATGGTTTATAGTGAACTTTATGAAAACTGTAAAGATCTCTTATTAAAAGACCAAGTGATTATAGCTAAAGGTGATATATCTACGGACGATTTTTCTGGTGGACTGAAAATGAGTGGAGTAGAAATCCAAACTTTATTGGATGTAAGGGAAAGTAGAGTAAAGTACCTAGAACTATCACTCAACATCAATCACGGTAACCTATTAGCTACAGATATCATCGAAACTTTAAAACCTTATAAATCTGGCCGTTGTCCGGTTCGATTTAACTGTAATATTGGTGAGAACTCTGCTCAACTAGCCGCTTCTGGTGATTGGAGCGTATCACCAACTGATGAATTGCTTTATGGGCTTAAAAATATTGGTGGGTGTGAGAAGGTTCAGTTGGTTTATTAATCAAAAATATCTGCAAAAATCAGCGCGTTCACTCTCCGTCTATCATGCGTCAACACCTCATAGGTATGACAGCCTGCCTGCTCGCCATGTTAAGCCTAATGTCTATTATTCCTTTGGCCGAGTTACAGCAATCCAGCTCGCCTTTTGCTGATGCTGCTCAAATTCTTATTGGTGGCTCGGGTGCCATAATTATTACTATAGGTGCTTTATTTGCGATTAGTGGTACCTTGAATGTGTGTATTATGATCACGGGTACCATCATGCTCGCAGGCGCAAGAGACGGAATGTTCCCTCAGTATTTTAGCCAACAAAACGCAGAAGGAACACCAGTACGTGCATTGTTGCTTTCAAGCACTTTGGGAATAATATTACTATTGTTTAATAACAGTGAATCACTTATCAATAGCTTTGAATATTTACTGATTATTGCAACTTTCGCTATTTTAATTGTTTATTTAGGCACGGGATTGGCAAGTATCAAGCTACAATGGAAAGACAATAAGCAAGGTCAAAAAATTAATTTTATTCATTTAACCATAGCCCTACTAGCTACGTTGTTTTCATTATTGGCCATCATAGGTGCATGGGTTGTGTATCAATAAATATTAGGAGCGAAAATGTTTACAAGAGCTATTGTACGAAAACCCTGCCTAGCAATGCTGAGCGGACTCACAGAAGCGAATATGGGTTTGCCCGATTATGCCTTAGCTTGTGAGCAGCATGATGACTATATCAACGCCCTTAAAGAGTGTGGTTTACAAGTTACCGAGCTACCGGCCATAGAAGACTACCCAGATTCATGCTTTGTAGAAGATGTTGCCCTGCTAACAGTCAAGTGCGCTATTTTAACTCACCCAGGTGCAGTAAGCCGCAGAGGAGAAGTTCCGCATATAGAAGATGCTATTCAATCATTTTATCCCAACATTGAACGTATCGATTTAACCGGTCATGTGGAAGCTGGTGATATTATGATGGTCGGTGATCATTTTTATATAGGCCTATCAGAACGCACCAATAGTCAAGGCGCAGCTCAATTGATCAATATATTAGTCAAACATAACTTGTCAGGCTCAATGGTTGAAATGTCAGAGTTATTGCACTTGAAAACAGGCTTAAGTTATTTAGAAAAGAACAACCTACTGACCTTTGGCGAAATGAACACTCATGCCGATTTTACACAGTTTAATCGTATTGAAATTGACAAGAACGAAGATTATGCAGCCAATAGCGTTTGGATAAATGGTAAAGTCTTGGTACCCAAAGGGTTTCCTAAAGCGCTACATGCGATTCAACAATTGGGCTATAAAACGCGCGAAGTGGCTATGTCTGAATTTCAGAAATTGGATGGGGGCTTAAGTTGCTTGTCACTGCGTTTTTAGAGAACTAACAAGTTAACTAGCTATTGAGCTCACGCTTACAAAGTTAGCATTTAATTGAATAATGATTGACCGCTGTGATGGCGGTCAACCTATTAAAACTATGTGCTTTAGAGAGTTTTTTAAGTTATTCTGTCGGCCTCTATGGGCTGCTCAAACGGCAAACCCAGATTCTGAAAAAATTTCACTAGGTTTCACTATGCGTATCATTCATTGGTTTTTAGGTTTATTGATTTTATTTATCGATTGGTTGACAACTCCCAAAAGTATACAACGCCCTGCCGAAATGCAAGCGGACGTTAATGAACAGAGTAGAAGCATCACACTGTATCAATATAAAGCCTGTCCGTTTTGTGTAAAGGTTAGGCGATCACTTAAGCGTTTATCTCTTCCTATAGAAACCCTTGATGCTAAGCGTTGTGATACAGCCAAACAAGAACTGTTAGCCGGTGGAGGGAAGCTTAAAGTCCCTTGTTTGAAAATTGAGGAGGGTGAAGGCGGCACTCAATGGATGTACGACTCTAAAGATATCATTGAATATCTAGAGCAGCGGTTCGCCGAGGCCTGAAGATCTGATCAATGAAAGCATAAGTTATACCGTTTGTTTTACAGGCTCCAGTTTGGGAAAGATCCATCATTATTTTCCTTGGCCCTTTCTGAATATATCAAACCTTTGTCATAGATCTTCTTTATCCAGTAATTCCATTAATCCAACCAGCGCTGCAAAAAGGATAGCACCCACAGGCCAAACAATCCAAGTGACTCCCCAATCCATAGTCCATAAGCTTTAACCAAGATATATGGCCGTTAATAAAGGCAAATAAAATGCCGCAAGTTTCTCCGCGCGCTTAACGCGTTTACTTTTCTGGCCTCTAAACAACCCTCCTTCAGAATATTGTTGTAGGCTTCATATTTAGTTGATACAGGGGTCAGTATGTATATTCCGGTGGCGATCATGAGGAGCAAAACATTTAGCATCATCAGTGCCACAGCTGAACTATCAGACAACATACTGCCGATCATTAGAGGTATAAAAATGAAAATGAATATTGAAACCGATAGTCTTAGATTATAAGTACTCCTATATTTTTGTAATTTTTCTTTAAAAACGCTATGTACGCCATAAGCCAATTCGAATTCCTCGTTTTCAATTGGCACTACATCACTCTCATGTTGGTTGGTTCTAATTAAAAAGCTGACTCCGATGAAGATCATTACCAATATAAATATTACTCCCACGGCCTTAGCCACATTGGATGTTAGGTTCAGTTTATGTGTTTTTACGATTGCTAGTAAGGCAAAGAGTGGCATTGCTGAGCCTACACAAAGAAATACCCCCTTAGCAACTAACTGAGAAATATTCATTTTATTCTCAACATACTTCATTGCTTGTTCTAGGCTAAATTGCATGGTGCTTATATCCAAACCGCGACTAACAGATTCGGATGTTTGAACGTTATCCTTTAGTAGGTAATCGGTCGAGACGTCAAAAATTTCAGTCAGCATAATTATTTTGTTCAAATCTGGTATGCTGTTAGTACTTTCCCATTTGGAGACTGATTGTCTGGAAACCTTCATCTTTTCAGTGAATTCTTGCTGCGACCAGCCAATCTGTTTTCTTTATCTAACTATCTTTTCTGCTAAAATCATAAGGTTTATTTCATTATTTTCTTTGGATGTTAAGCATAGGAAATCAAGTCGTTGCTGACCATCAAGTCAAATTGTTAATTTTTCAACCAACGGTTGCAAATTAGGTTATTTAGTTAAATTTAACTATTTATTAGAGAGTTGACAAGTTAATTTTCGAAAATTGGAGTGAACACCACTCAGCGATTAATTTAAACCTTAAAATTGAACGGTTAAATGCTATCTTGTATGTTATCTACTTATTTAAACGTTCTGAGATGTTAAAATGTTAAATTCATTGATTAAACCATTTTTGAAGATTTCATTAAATGTAACGCTGCTGACATATCAACTAACACTTCTTGCAGCAAGTGTTAGCATCAATGTTAAACCAGAGCTCTTGAAAGAACCTTTTACCGGTCGAGTTTATGTTGTTATAGCTCCGAAATATGAAAAAGCGCAACCTTTGCAAGCCAATTATTGGTTCTCTCCCGTGGAAATTATTGCCAAAGAAGTCAAAGCTTGGTCGGGCAAAACACCTTTAGTTATTTCCCGAAATGACATTCGCTATATCAAAGCTTCAACTAAGCCTGACATAGAATATCAAATGCAGGTGCTGTTTAGAGTCAACACTCGTGATGCTAATCCATTTAAGAGTCTAAATAATATTTACAGCACGGCAATTACTTTATCTGCCGTACAACATAAAAAACTCGATATTAAGGTTATGGCAGATCAAGTGATAACCGTGAATTCATCACTGGCTAGTAAACGCCCACCACCCAGTGAGCAACTAATTTATAAAGCTTTTGAAAGTAAATTACTCAGTGAGTTTCATCAGAAGCCTTATTTTGTCGATATGGCAATTCGCTTACCCAAAAACTACAAAAAAGAATCGACTAAGACTTGGCCCGTTTTGTTTTATATCTCAGGTATGGGCGGTTCTGAAGTTGAGTTCTTAAGGTTGACTAAAAAGCGAGAAGCTTATTTTGATGAAATCATCACCGTTTCGGTTAATGCGATGCACTATGGTGGTCATAGTGTATTTGCGGATTCAGTGAATACCGGCCCATGGGCATCCATGCTTATTAATGAAGTGGCAACTTATGTTGATGACAATTATCGAGGACGTGGTGCTAAAGAGCGCTACTTAACCGGTATTTCCTCTGGTGGTTGGTCAAGCTTATGGCTACAAGTAAAATATCCAACTGACTTTGCAGGTACTTGGTCATTCGTGCCTGATCCAGTAGATTTTCGTGATTTTCAGCGGTTAAATCTTTATGCGGAAAAGCAAAATTACTACAGCAATAATCTGGGTGAAGATCGATTAGTGGCAAGAACCTCAAAAGGTATATCGCTTATCAAATCTCGCGATTTTATTGCCTTAGAAAGTGCCTTAGGTGATGGCGGTCAAATTCGTTCCTTTGAATATGTTTTCAGTCCAAGGGGTGAAGATGGTCTACCTATTCCATTTTTTGATCGCCTAACAGGTAATATTAATTCGGAAGTGATCGAAGCTTGGAAACCTTATGATATTCGGTTACAGCTTAAAAATAATTGGCCGCTGATTAAAAATGATCTAAAAGGTAAGTTAAATGTTTATGCTGGTGAGAAAGATCAGTTTTTCTTAGAAGGTGCGGTGAAGTTGTTGAAAGAACAAATGACTTATCTTGGCGCCAAAGAAGATATTAGAATCATTGAAGGAATGACGCACTCTTTTGACAATGATGGCGTAATACAGATGTTAAAAACCATCACCTCAAAAGACGATATGCAAAAACCTTCTGAACTTTAATTATTATAAATGTTTAGCATAAAACAATTTAAACATTGGTGGAGTGAAATAGAACGATACGATAGTTGAAAGTAATACTCCGCCAGCGATAGACATTGCAAATGGAGGCCAGAATCCTCCACCAGCCAAGAGCAAGGGCAGGAACCCTCCAAAAGTGGTTACTGTGGTAGACACAATATGTCTTGATGACTCAACAACAACGGCTTGGATCGCATGTTTGTCACCGGTCATTGATACGGTATCTTTTTTTAGGCTAGTTAAGATTATAATCGCAGCATTAATGGAAACACCAATTGAGCCAATAACTCCAATTAGGGCTGTTATACCAAAAGGGAAATTAAAAATAGCAAGACTAAATATGCTAAGACCTGCCGATAATCCAGCAACAATGAAAGTTATTATTGCCAATCTGTAAGAGTTAAACGTTAACACAATCGTTGCGATGGCCAACGTGAAAATTAATCCTAACGAAGAGATTAAATTACCAGTGGTTTCAGCTCTTGCATCCGAATCACCACCTAGCTCTATTCGATAGCCTGAAGGAAGATCAATTGGTGATTGTAGAAGTTTTTCTTGTAAGGCTTTTAATACTTCTTGGGGTAGAACATCACGCTTTATGAAGCCTTGAATTGTATTAATACGTTCGCTGTTCAAACGCATAATTGGACTACTACTAGGGATGACTTCAAATCGACTAATTGCAGATAATGGTATAATTGTATTATTTAAATCCGTTTTAGATTTAACCATTAAGGGTAAATTGCTGTAAGCCTCATATTGATTTCGGTATTCACCATCTAACCTAACATTGATTGAAAGCTGTTCGGTACCGTCAAGTAAAGAGCTTGAGGTTATACCGGTTAAACTAGCATTAAGTATGTCTGCAATCTCAATCAGGCTATATCCAAGAAAAGCAGCTTTAGCCTCATCCACAGTGATTTTTACTTTGGGAGCCCCACCATTGAGTGATGACCGAGTATGCGTAATATACGCTACCTCAGTCATGCTGCGGCGTAATTGGTCACCTATCTGTCTAAGTGTTTCAAGGTTAGGTCCTATGACCTTCATTTCTATTGGCGCACTAACCGGAGGACCTTGTGTGAGCCCTTTAACTAATACTTGAGCTTGTGGCAATTGGTTATCAAATTTCGATTGTAATAGCGGAATTAAACGCTCAGTTGCTGCATTGGATGTGGTAGTAATTAAGGCTTCGGCAAAACGTAAATCATTGTCTCGATTACGTATCATATTATAGTAAAAAGCAGGTGCATTACCGCCAACTACCCAATGACGACTCGTGACATCCGGCTCACTGAGTAATAATTGGTCTGCTAATTTAACAGCGCTGACTGTTGCCTCTAGTGAGCTACCATTAGTTAGCTCTAATTGAATATATAACTGATTACGATCAACACCCGGGAAAAATTGAGCGGTTAAGGTTGGAAAACTCAGAAAACCCATGACAGGAACAACACAAGCAAGAGTAATTGAAGCTTTTGGAAAGCTAAGTGACCATGCCATTGAACGATTAAACCATTGTCTCAGTCTGGTTAGATAAGGTTGTGCGAAGGTTGTTTCTTTCTTAGTAGTGAGCATCCAACCAGCAAGAGCTGGCGTGATAGTCAGAGCCAGAATAAGTGAATTGATCAACATAACAATAACCGCAATTGCAATCGAGCCAACAAAGTCTCCCGCTGGACCGGGTAATAAAGCCATAGGCATAAATGCTAATGCGGTGGTTATGGTTGACGCGAGTAATGGGAACTTTAATCGATCAACGGCATGACCAACCGCTTCTATTTTTGATTCCCCATGCCGTAGTCTTCTGCCAATATCATCAGTCATAACAATTGCTGCATCAACTAATAACCCAAGGGCTACAATCAAACCGGTAACTGACATCTGGTGTATCGGAATATCCATGAACTGCATGACGGTTATAGAGCTCAAGGTAGTCAGTGGTAAAACAATGGCTACAATCAGAGCGCTCCGTTTTCCGAGACTAAAAAATAGTACAGCAATAACTAAGATTACCCCGATTAACATATTTGAAAAAACTTCTGAAAGCCTTTCTTGGGTATAGCTATTTTGTGAAAAAATTTGTTCGTGTTTTATTGAGTCAGGCAGATTGAGATTGAATTCATTTAAATTTGATTGAAGGGCTAAGGACCATTTTCTTACTTGTAGATTCGGCTTCATCTTTGCGGCGACTAATACAGCTTCTTTGCCATTTGAAAAGGCCATTTTTTTTCGAGGATCTTCAACTGACTTGGTAAACTTCGCAATATCATCTAAAGTCAATTGCTGGCCATCAATTTGACTGTTAATCGGAATAGCCGCTAAACGATTTAGGCTATCAATTTCTCCTGCAAGCTCGACCACTAAATCAGTTTTAGAGTTTTGAATTTTACCTGCCTTAACTTTTGAATCGGCTCGGTTAATTAAGTTTGCAACCTGACCTATTGATATTCCGATACTGGCAAGTTTTGTTTGATTTAGATTGACATAGATAGTTTCGCTAGGCTCTCCAAATAATTCGACCGTATCGGTGCCTGATACTTGGCGTATTTTATCCTGAAGAATTCTGGCATAGCGCAATGCTACATCACGTTGATTGACATCTTCGGTGTAAATAGCACTAATGGAAGTAAAGGCACCTACACGCTCATTATCAAAGAGTGAGTTGCCAATTCCTGATGGCATCAATGCTCTGGCATCAGTAATGGCATCACGAATTTCTGCCCAAGCTTGTTCAAGCTCTTGATCAGAGATAAACTGTGAAAGCTCTACTGTCACAATTGAAACACCTGTGCGCGATGTAGAATTAACTTTATTAATCTGGGATATTTTTTTTAAACTATCTTCTAATTTCTTGGTAACTAAAGCCTCTACTCGTTCAGGGTCGGCTCCCGGGAAAGGGGTAATGATAGTGGCAAATAAATTGGTAATGGTTGGATCTTCTTGTTGGCCAATCGTTAAATAAGAAGAAAATCCTAAGATAGCAATCATACCGACTAAGAGTGCAAATACTCTAGGCTGTCTAAAAAATAAAGTATTCATAACTTAACAGTCATGCCATTAACTAAACGGTTTAAACCTGATTTAATTAAGATAGCCTTATTACCTAAACTGGCTTGAATATAAGCCTGTTCATTAGTTGCATGAATAATCTCAACAGCATGCTTAGTTACTTTATTAGATTCATTAACCAAGTATACATTCCATAAACCGCGCTCTCCTTCTAGTAAGGCCGTTATAGGGATCCAATAGCCTGGAGTCGAGTTGCTAAGCTCAATGATTAAACTCACATAGTCACCGGCTCTTAACATGCTTTTGGTATTTGAAATGATAGGTTTAAATTTAACCTGTCGAGTTTGGGTTAGTGGATTAATATTTGGAGACTTGGCTACCAGCAGGGCTTTCAATGTTTGATTTTGCTGCTTAAATTCATAGAACTTATTGAGCATAATATTTTCAGTTAATTCACTACTAATACCAACATTAATTTCTAATTCAGAGCTGGTTATTATTTTGAGGATGGGAGTACCTGCATTGACAACAGAACCACGATCAATATAGCGCTCACTAACGGCACCATCAAAGGGGGATTTAATGAAGGACTTCTCGATACGAATAGCAACATTTTCAATGGTTTTTTCGCTAGCATTAACTTGAGCAGTTAAGGAGCTTATTTGTGTAATAATCGCATCTAAAGTGTCTTCATCTGTATAGCTTTTTGATTGAAGTTGTTTTTGACGCGCTAAGCGTCGTTTAGCAAGATCTAACTGTGCTAAAAAAACCCGTAAAGTCGCTTCGAGTTGTTGCTTCTCGGATTCTAAAATTTGAGTATCTAAACTAACCAACAATTGACCTTGTTTAACTGAATCGCCCTCATCAACATTAACATTAAGAATTTTCCCTGGTAATTCGCTAGCGATATTAACCTGCTGTACCGGATTAACTTGTCCCACAAAGCGTTTACCAATTTGGTAACTTGGTTGCACATTTAATTCCAAGGTTTCAACTGATAGCTTATTAATTTGCAGGACTTCGGATGAGATTAATGGTCTCGCATAAAGCATTATGATAATTGCTGCAGCAATAAATACGGCTAGCAGCACTAATTTATTAGTAAAGCTACTTAAGTTAGATTGTTGAAACATATTATAACTACTCACCTAATGTTGAGATTAATAAACGCTATGTTAATCATGTTAACATTCAATGTAAACGATGTTAACATGATTCCTTTATACGTGGTATTATTGTTTTTGGATCAATTAGAGAAATTTAATGAGTCAGCTAACTAAAAATAAATCAAAAGCCAAATCAAGTATTACGGAAAGCTCGAATTATCATCACGGTGATTTACGCCAGGCTTTGATTACCGCCGCACGTAATTTGGTGTTGACTCAAGGCCCTGAACAATTTTCAATGGCGGATGCCTGCAAGCAAGCTGGTGTCAGTAAGGCGGCTCCTTATAGGCATTTCAAAAATAAAAATGACTTATTATTTGCACTAACAGAACAAGCTTTTACGGAAATGAGACTCCATATACAGGAGGTTTCGGCAGGACTAATTTTAGGTTCTGATAAACGTATATCTGAAATTGGCTTAGGGTATATTGCATATGCTATGAAACAACCTGCAATCTTTAAGTTAATGTCTGGTAACTCTATTCAGTTAAATGAAGAAGAATCTCTGGGTAGACCTACTTTTCAGCTATTGCTCGACGAAATAATAGCAAGAACCAATTATCGTTCTATCGATAAACTGATGAAGCTAGCTTTCCCTCTTTGGACACTCGTGCATGGAGCATCCATGTTAATAATTGATAACTCTTATAAGAAAATCTATCCAGATGCTAATACAGAGCTTATGATTCGTGAAACGACCAAGATTCTAATGGCTTCACATCCTGAGCCAACAAATACAAGTCCAAAAACCAAATAGTCTACTCTTGGTGATATATTACAAATGGAAAATCAAAGGGGTGAAAATCAAAGGGGTCAGTGTAATTGAAATCAGCTAATTGAGAAAAATCAAAGGGGTCAGATACTGTCTTAAAAATCAACTTAAATAAATTGTTGAATCAATTAAGATAGCTAACAAATACCGATACACATTTAACTATCAAACTGTTATTTGATAA
>Ga0307492_10000031_pt1 | contig 78038 bp, 89 predicted proteins | sample SI3LmetaG_FD_202365 | JGI IMG/M metagenome (GOLD analysis project Ga0307492, IMG submission 202365) | Sea-ice brine microbial communities from Beaufort Sea near Barrow, Alaska, United States - SI3L | ecosystem: Environmental > Aquatic > Marine > Coastal | place: USA: Alaska | collected 2017-05-06 | reverse complement strand
ATCAAGTGGTACGTTGTTTCCGGGATGAAGATTTAAGAGCGGATCGTCAACCTGAATTTACACAGTTAGATATTGAAACATCGTTTATGGATGAAGAGTCAATCATGCAAATGATGGAAAAAATGATCCGTCAGTTATTTATTAAAACACTTGATGTCGATTTAGGTGAGTTTCCAAGAATGCCTTATGCGGAAGCGATGAAACGTTTTGGCAGCGATAAGCCTGACTTGAGAGTAGCCATCGAATTAGTCGATGTGGCTGATTTACTTAAATCCGTTGAATTTAAAGTATTCTCCGGCCCCGCAAATGATGAGAATGGCCGTGTGGCTACAATTTGCGTGCCCAATGGTGCCGAGTTAAGTCGAAAGAAAATCGATCAGTACACGTCATTTGCTGGTCGTTATGGTGCGAAGGGATTGGCATGGATTAAAGTAAAAGAAATAGGTAAAGGAATAGAAGGGGTTCAATCTCCTATCGCTAAGTTCCTAGACGATAATATGGTTAATCAAATGTTGGAGCGAACAAAAGCGAATGCAGGCGATATATTATTATTTGGATCCGGTTCAAACAAAGTCGTTACGGATTCACTTGGCGCATTGAGATTAGAAGTGGCAAAAGACCGTGGTTTAGTGGGCGATGCGTGGAAGCCTTTATGGGTGGTTGATTTCCCAATGTTTGATGAGGATGATGGCAGAATGCATGCGCTTCATCATCCATTTACCGCGCCTAAAGAAGAAAATATTCAACAATTAAAATCTGCACCAACAGAGTCATTATCGAAAGCTTACGATATGGTTTTAAATGGATGTGAAGTAGGTGGAGGCTCTGTCAGAATTCATAAACAAGAAATGCAATCTGCAATATTTGATATTTTGGGCATTGAAGATGACGAAGCGAATGACAAATTTGGATTTTTATTAGAAGCGTTAAAATATGGTTGCCCTCCTCATGGCGGGATAGCTTTTGGGCTTGACCGATTAGTGATGTTAATGGTGGGTGCCGATTCTATTCGAGATGTAATCGCTTTTCCTAAAACGACTAGTGCCAATTGCCCATTAACTTCAGCACCTTCTAACGTTTCTAACGAACAGTTGGAAGAATTATCAATTCAGACGGTCATTAAGAAAAAATCCGATTGAGAATAGGCTAATTAATAATAAGTCTAATTAAGAATAAGTCTGGAAGTTTAGTCGTCAGAAAAGGTTTTGACCTCCCCCTTTTTGAAGGGGGGATTGAGGGGGATTTGTATGGCAGGTCACAGTAAATGGGCAAACATTAAACATCGGAAAGCGGCGCAAGATGCAAAACGAGGAAAGGTATTTACTAAGTTAATTCGTGAAATTGTTGTGGCCGCTAAAAATGGTGGCGGCAACCCCGAAGATAATCCATCCTTAAGAGCCGTCATCGATAAATCACTTGGCGCTAACATGAAGCGTGATACCGTTGAAAAGGCAATTGCACGCGGCGCAGGAAATACAGAAGGTGATAACTATGATGAACTTACCTATGAAGGTTATGGACCAGGCGGCACAGCAATTTTGGTTCAATGTTTAACTGATAATAAAAACCGAACCGTTGCAGAAGTTCGACTGGCTTTTTCTAAAGCAGGTTATGAACTTGCCATTTCTGGTTCAGTTGCTTACTTATTTGAACAAAAAGGCCAGTTGATATTTTCTGATGATATTAATGAAGACCGTTTAATTGAGGCGTCTTTAGAGGCGGGAGCTGAGGACATTATTAACCATGATGATGGCTCTTTTGAAGTTCTAACCGCGCCTAGCGATTTTGTAATTGTGAAAGAAGCACTTGAAGCTAAAGATCTGAAAACCTTAGATGCGGATGTCTCGATGTTACCTTCGACTCAAACAGAATTAAATTTGGACCAAGCTGTTAAGCTTTTACGATTGATCGATCGTTTAGAAGACTTAGACGATACTCAAAACGTCTATATCAATGCCGAAATTCCGGCAGAGGCTTACGAACAGGTTTAATTTATGTCAATTATATTAGGTATTGACCCCGGCTCACGTATCACAGGTTTTGGCGTGGTCCGTATGCAGGGGCAAAAAATTGAGTATGTTGCGAGTGGTTGCATTAAAATTAAAGATGGAATTTTATCGGATAAACTTAATAAAATCTTTGACTGTATTTCAGAAGTTGTACAGGAGTACAAGCCTGACGAAGCGGCCATCGAACAAGTGTTTATGTCCAAAAATGCGGATTCGGCGCTAAAATTAGGGCAGGCGAGAGGTGCGGCTATGGTTGCTATGGCTCAACATGCCTTACAAGTTGCAGAGTATTCAGCGCGACAAATAAAACAAGCCGTCGTCGGAACGGGCGCTGCTGACAAATCACAAGTTCAACATATGGTGACTAGTTTATTAAATTTGAGTGCATCACCACAGGCTGATGCCGCAGATGGCTTAGCTGTTGCAATTTGTCATGGTCATGCTATGAAAAGTGCCTTGTATCAAGCGGGTATGAAAAAAATAAATCGCGGGCGTTTACGTTGATTGAAGTAACAATCAAAATAGTATCTAATAAAATAAAGAGAAAATAATGATCGGACGACTGAAAGGTACCTTGTTAGAAAAGCAACCACCATTTTTATTGATTGATGTGAATGGCGTTGGTTATGAATGCCAAGCGCCAATGAATACGATTTATAAATTGCCTGAAGTAGAATCCGCTGTAGTTTTGCATACACATTTATCAGTGAGTGAAAATGCACATACCTTATTTGCCTTTTATAGTCTTGAGGAGCGTTCGCTCTTTCGTGAATTAATAAAAGTGAATGGGGTTGGTCCTAAGTTAGCATTGGCTATATTGTCCTCAATGAGTGCCGTAGAGTTTGTGCAAAATATTCGTCAGGGGGAAGTGAGCCGTTTAGTGAAAATTCCAGGAGTAGGAAAAAAAACGGCTGAAAGATTAATTATTGAAATGAAAGATCGTTTAAAAGATTGGACCATTCCCTCGACCAATAATGGATTGAATGATGAAATGCCTCTCGTTAACAGAGGGAATGTGGAAGAAGCGATAAGTGCATTAGTTGCATTGGGATATAAACACCAAGCGGCAAGTCAGGCTATCAATAAGGTTGGAGATGATACATTGCCTAGTGCATCGCTTATTCGTCATGCGCTTAAAAATATGTAAGAAATCATCTACAAAGTTTCGGTCTTTGTAATGGTCTAATTAACTTGGATAATTCTGAGTCAAATACACTCGATGTCGATCAATTCTATTTGGATTGGAATTTTTCAGACCATCATTCTAGTAACAGTAGCTTTTTAAGGATTGGTAAAAGCTATATGGCATCTCAATTATCAATGATGGTGTGGGACAAATACATTGTCACTAGAGGAGTCAGTTATAACAATCACTGGATGATTGGAACTGAGTCCTGATTTGATTTGTCTTTCGGTAGTAGTCAGGTTGAGCATATTTTTAATCAAGAGACGACGCTCAACTATATAAACCTGCACCATACATTTGGATTTGATTCTCTATTTCTTACTTACGGTGGTTAAGCAATAAATATAACCAATACTGAAAATCTGATTGATGGAGAATTTAATTTAAGAAGAACCAATACTGAGGAAGCTTTACGAATAGATTTTGAAGTCATAATGTTAGATTTAACAATGAATTTTGATTTATTTAATCAATCTATTTCATTAGGTTTTGAGGCGGGTCAAAACATTGCAGTTGATGAGAACAATCAAATGAAACGTGTTAATCTTGTCTTGGGTTATAATTAAATTCCTGGTGGGTGGCAATTTAATTTGCATTATCAAGGTATTGAGCAAGATGCGATAGTAGCAGCATTCAATGACGATGATTGGTGGTTTGCAACTTGGACAAAAGGCTTTCGAATTTCAACGTCTTATGGGGTAACGGAAGATATATTTGTACAAGTCAGTTATTTTGATGAAGAATGGCGCAGCTACAATAGCAAATGAATCTTTTTGGAATTGCGTTCTTTCTTTTAGTCAGTTAATTATTTATACTACTCATATACCTAGTTAACCTGCTGGTTTAAACCAATTTTTAAGTTCTTCTTATGACAGAAATAGAATGATAGAAACCGACCGAATAATAAGCGCAACTACTCAAACCACGGATGAACAGGTTGATAGAGCTATCCGACCTAAAACACTGGCTGATTATATTGGTCAACCCAAAGTCAAAGCGCAAATGGACATTGCTTTTCAAGCCGCAAGAAAACGTCAAGATGCGCTCGACCATGTATTGATTTTTGGCCCTCCGGGTTTAGGTAAAACAACTCTAGCTAATATTGTTGCGACAGAGATGAATGTTAATATTAGGCACACTTCAGGGCCTGTGCTTGAAAAAGCAGGTGACCTTGCTGCATTATTAACTAACTTAGAAGAAAATGATGTCCTTTTTATCGATGAAATTCATCGCTTAAGTCCCGTTGTTGAAGAGATACTATATCCGGCAATGGAAGACTATCAACTTGATATTATGATTGGAGAAGGTCCTGCAGCGCGTTCAATCAAACTTGATTTACCGGCATTTACATTAGTTGGTGCGACAACCCGAGCTGGATTATTAACATCGCCACTCAGAGATCGATTTGGCATTGTTCAAAGGTTGGAGTTTTACAATGTTGAAGATCTAACATCCATCGTTGAGCGTTCGTCAAGAATCGTCAACTTACCTATCGATCAGGCTGGCGCAAAAGAAATCGCAAAGCGTTCAAGAGGAACGCCAAGAATAGCCAACCGCTTACTCCGTAGAGTAAGAGATTATGCAGAAGTGAAAGGAGATGGCTCTATATCAAAACCTATTTCCGATTTAGCGCTTAATTTGTTAGATGTTGATCAAAAAGGATTTGATAATATGGATAGAAAATTACTTTTATCAATAATCGAAAAATTTGATGGTGGACCTGTAGGATTAAGCTCTTTAGCTGCAGCTATTAGCGAAGAAAGAGATACAATAGAGGATGTACTTGAACCCTTTTTAATTCAACAAGGCTATATCCATCGTACGCCTCAAGGCCGCGTGGCAACGGATTCCGCTTATCGGCATTTTGGTTTGAAGTCTAAAAACGAGATACAAAAAGAATCTGATTGAATAGATTAAATACAGATATTACGAATAATCGATAAGAAACCAAACCCAAGAAATAACAAGTAAACACCATGGTATCCATTGATTTTTAGTAAATTGTTTAGACTCATTGTTGTGAATTTTTTCATCATCAAGTTGAAAGCTATTTTTATTGATATTTTTTATTTTTTTATTTAGCTCTCTAGCTCTTATTTTATACTGTTTTTTATATTGATCGATACCATTTTGAATACCTTGAGCAATCAATTTTGTTTGTTCTTTGGTTTGACCTGGGCGTTGTGTTGCTTTGGCCATTTTTTCAGCCTGTTTGATTGTTTCTTTTGAGATATCCGTTTTATATTTAGCCATTTATCTCACCTTTGATATTGCTAACTTTTTGAGTATCAAGATCTTCATCATTACACCAACTAGCAACCAAACTAACCCAATCAGGATAATTATTCAAACAAGGTACCAACTTTAAGGATTGACCGCCAGCATCTTGAAAAACTTCATTTCCTCTGATGGCTATTTCTTCAAGCGTTTCCAAACAATCAGTAACAAAAGCCGGGCATAAAACAATTATATTTTTCACTCCTTGTTCCGCCAGCTCTTTTAGCTTTGTTTCTGTGCTTGGTTCTAACCATTTTGCTCGCCCTAAACGAGATTGGAAAGCGACGGTGTATTGATCGTTTTTAAGTCCCGTTTTTTCGACAAACAATCGGGTGGTTTCTAAAACTTGATGGCGATAACATGTTTTATGAGCTTCTGACTTAATTTCACAACATCCTTTTTTCTTGAGGCAGTGATTTTTTGTGTGGTCAATTTTGGTTAGATGTAATTCCGGGAGTCCATGGTAACTAAATAAAAGGTGCGGGGAATCAATGTTCTCATTTTTTGAAACCTGCCCTTCAAATAAATGAATAGAACTACTATTGACCAACGCGTTTATATAGCCCGGTTCATCATAAAACGATTCCTTGATAATTAATTTTAAATTGAGTCTATGTTTTTTGATGACTCTTTGAGTTTCTAATATACAGGTTTTAACAGTACTTTCTGCATAGTGCGGATACAAGGGGATAAAAAAAATCTCTTTGATTGATTGATCTTCGGCAATTCTCAAAACTTGACTTTCGATACTTGGGTTGCCGTATCTCATTGCCATATAAACGGGGTGTTTTACTTGTTTTTGCACAGCTTCGCGGAGCTTTTTGGAAAGTACAACTAGCGGAGAGCCATCTTTCATCCATACTTGTTGGTAGGCATGAGCAGAGGCCTTTGGCCTTTTTGGTAAAACAAATAGGCTAACGATTATTCGTCTTATCAACCAAGGTAGTTGAATAACACTTGGATCCATTAAAAATTGATTGAGATACCTTCTAACGGAAGGAACGTTAGGGTGGTCTGGGGATCCCAAATTACACAATAAGATAGCTTTTTTGTTCATATAAATAAACTATTAGAATTTAATTCAGGGTATTTTAGTTGATAAAGCTTTCTATTCCCATCATATGTGTTAATTTTTCACATAAAAAGTCATTCAAACGTTCGTTTACAGGTTTGACCAGTTGATATTTTCTTCAATAAATGCCAAACTCTGGCTAGATTACTCTTTCGATGAAAGAAGTGTTTGAACTTTATGCTTACTCAAGGTTTTAATTATGACTATTTACAAAGCACCGATAGCTGATATCAAATTTGTTACTGAGGACGTTTTTGGTTATTCTGATCATTATCAAAATTATTCAAATTACGCTGAAGCAACACCTGAACTTGTCGAAATGATTATGAGTGAGTGTGCTAAATTTTGTGAGTCTGAACTAGCACCGCTTTATCAATCAGGAGATAAAGAGGGTTGTCATTTTAACAAAGGCAATGTAACTACGCCTAAGGGGTTTAAAGATGCATATGAATTATTTACTCAAGGTGGTTGGCAAGGACTCGCTCATCCAACAAAGTATGGCGGGCAAGGTATGCCACCATCACTTGGGCTTGTTAAAACTGAGATGATGGCTACTGCCAATTGGGCATGGGCTATGTATCCAGGTCTTAGTCTTGGTGCAATGAATACGATTCTTGCTCATGCTAGTGACGAACAAAAGAACAAATTTATGCCAAAATTGACAAGCGGCGAGTGGACTGGAACTATGTGTCTAACGGAGGCTCATTGTGGAACAGATTTGGCGCAAATACGAACTAAAGCCGTTCCAAATGACAATGGTAGTTATGCTGTTACAGGCAGTAAAATATTTATTTCTGCGGGTGAACATGATTTAACCGACAACATTATTCATATTGTTTTGGCTAAACTTCCCGATGCACCAGGCGGCACAAAAGGGATTTCTCTTTTTATTGTTCCAAAAAATAAGGTCAATGAAGACTCCTCTGTCGGAGAACGTAATCTTGTATCTTGTGGGTCGATCGAAGAAAAAATGGGAATTAAAGCGTCATCTACGGCAGTTTTGAATTTTGATGGTTCTATCGGCTATTTGATTGGTGAACCTCATAAAGGTTTAGAGTACATGTTTACCTTTATGAATACCGCTAGAATTGGAACCGCATTACAAGGTGTAACGGCTGCCGAACTTGCTTATCAAAATTCACTACCTTATGCGAAAGACAGATTATCAATGCGATCTCTTACAGGTAAGAAATTTCCTGATAAAGTCGCCGATCCAATTATCGTCCATCCAGATGTAAGACGTATGCTACTAACCCAAAAAGCAATTAGTGAGGGTGGTAGAGCTATGATTTTTTATGCGGCTAAAATTGTCGATCATTTAGAACAGGCTAAAGATGACCAAGAGTATCAACAGTTAGAAGATCAGCTTGGATTTATTACACCAATTTTAAAAGCTTTTTTAACAGAGTTAGGGCTAGAGTCTACTAACCTTGGTTTACAAATTTTTGGCGGACATGGTTATATAAAGGAGTGGGGATTAGAGCAAATCGTGCGCGATACGAGAATTTCAACTCTTTATGAAGGAACAACAGGTATTCAAGCGCTTGATCTCTTAGGTAGAAAGATATTAATGCAACGAGGTAAAAGTTTAAAAGCCTTTGCAAAAGAAGTGTTAACTTTTTGCAAAGATACCAGCATGATTTCTGATAATGTTCACAAACGTCGAATGAATAAATTTGTTTGGCCACTGAGTAAAGCCGTGGTTAATTGGCAGCAATATTCATTACGTTTGGCGCTTAAAGCGAGAAAGAACAGAGACATAGTTGGCTCAGCATCTGTTGATTACTTAATGTATTCCGGATATATCATGATGGGTTATATGTGGGCTCAAATGGCGCAAAAAGCCAATGAAAAAATAGCTGAAAAGCATGAAAATATTGAATTTTATAAAGCTAAAGTAAGAACAGCGGAGTTTTATTTTGAAAGAATATTTCCGAGGATTAAAACGCTGTCTGCTACTATGATGTCTGATTCTAAAAACCTAATGAGGTTAGATGCTGAGCACTTTTAGGCTGTTGTTGTAATGGCACGCGGCTAATCGTCGCTTTAAGTTTCATTTACCACCTCAATAAACTGCCCAGCAAATTCTACTTGTTGGGCAGGTTTAACTTTACAGCGTTTTCTTAATTCAACTGTACCGTCGACCTTAACCAGTCCTTCGGAAATAACTTGTTTGGCTCTACCGCCACTTTCACATAATGCTTCGATTTTTAGAAGGTTGTCTAAGGTAATAAACTCGCGTCCATTAAGATTGAATTTTGTCATTTATTTCACTTTTTAGTTTATTCAATTGTGTTGATTTAAAATCATTTAGATTAATTTAACTCTTAAATGAAAGGCGGAATTAAAACAACTCGTTTTAGATATAAAAAAGTCGAACTTAAAAGTTCGACTTTTTAGGTGAATGAAGTATTACTACTTATCCAATTCAGAGTCCATTTGCTCTTCCAGTTTTTTTGCTTTGAACTGTTGATATAACATTTCATCACTTTGAGCAGACATGGTTCTACCTGATTTCTCTACGATATCATTGTACACATTCTTAGCTAACGCTGGGTTCATAGTTACCATGACGCAAATCTTAGTTGTTCCATCAGGAAAATCTACGTAGTCTAATTTTACTGCACGAGTACCAGAAAGACTTTGTTGAGTGATTGATTTTGACACTGACTCAAAACTAGAACCTTCACTGGTACCATCAGCAGCAGTCGTTAAGTTCTGATAAGACTTATCCATCGCTTTTACTTTAACATTGATTTGCTTAGCAATTTCCACGCGCGCCAATGTAGTCGCTTTTGTTTTTAATAAACTCATGCTAGCGTTATTTTCAACGCATTGAGTATCAGCTAATCCATCTTCTACAAGCGGAAAAGTTACCCAAGCTGGTAATCTTGGTTTAGCAGGAGCTGCAGCGACTTGTTCTTTAACTTTGCTACCACCGCAAGCGGTTAATAAAAAAGATGCCATGGCTAGTAATGCTATATTCTTGAGTTTCATTGGTGTTCCCCTGTTTTAGTTATAGGTAGTTTTAAAAAAAGTAAAAATTCTAGATATCAAACATCTAGATATTAAAGTTCTATATGCGTTGATGTTAATCACTAACGGTCTTACTAATTAAATATTCCAGATGTATTTGAAATAGTTACATTTAATATAGGTTTAGTTAAAATCGTTATATTTTACTGACCCATGCAAAGACTTTCAATTCATTATATTCATCAGCCGTTACATGCAAACCAATGACTTTCGCTTTTAAATTGATTTGCACACTTTCATCAATACTTCGAATAATGAGAGAGCCACCACTCTCATATTCAATGGTCAGAAATTCTTCCTTAATATTTGATTCTTGTTCTAACGCAAGTTGAACAATAGCTCGCTTTATGGCTAACTTTATTTGACCAGAAAATAGCCCAGAAATCACACGTTTATCAGTTGAACCTACAGCGCCATCTATACCATTATGCTTTGGCTCAGTTAACCACTTCAAATCATTATTTTTAAATTTATGCTCAAGTTTATTATCAATGCTAAATTTCACTTGGGCGAATAGTACACCTTCAGACAGGCATTGTTTAGTGACTAAAAAAGAAAGATCTTTCTTGTCCGAACTAGCTTCAACTGAACTTCGTTCTTTTAAGATGTTAATTTGTTGATTATTTGACTTTGCTGTATAAAAGCTAGTTGCAGCGTCAACGTCGACACCATACAAGTACTTGGCGGTTAAAAGGGCATTGCGGATCGCGACATTTTGTTGCTTTGAAGGCAAATAGGTTAGGTAGCTGACTCCAAGTACGTTAACTTTACTTGATGTATTCAGTTCGCAAAGCCAAGTTGGAGAGCATTGAGAAATATTACAGGCAGAGGTCTCACAAGCCTTTTTATCGAACTGCTTACTATCCAATTGTGCATAACTATATATCACGCCATTGTCAAAATACTCATCTAAAAAATAAATAGTATGATTACCCAAGGCAATTGAAGTGGTTTCTTCTACAATATCTGCTTGTTTACTCGGAGGGATATTAAGGTAATTTGAAAAAGCTAGATAGGCATTTTTTCTACTTTTGATGTAAGGTTTTTTGAGACCATCAAATATTCCATTGGCTGCACCAATAATGCCAATACGAGAATCGGAAGAAGGTGTCTCAAACCAGCACGGAATTGGATTTAATAAAGTGTTGTGTCCGTTTTGACTTTCAGAAGCGGTGGTTTTAGAAGAGACAGTTTTACAGCTTACTAGTGAAAATGTGACGAATAAGAGAATAGAGAATAATTTAAATGGGTTATCCATATAATGCTTAATTGCTATTCCTTTAGTTTCTATTATCATTTTTAAAAGAGTAACGATTTTTAGCTTTTGACGCAAGAACTTTACCCAGAACTTTACCCAAGGTTTTGATATATTTAAAGTATTTAAAGTGTGACCTTGTAGTATTAAAAAAATGAATAAAAGCTGGTAAAAATATCAAATTGAACTTTCTATTCCTTTGTATTAGGATGTGATGGAGTTTACATTGTTTCAAGCTTAAATAGCACATTTGCGTACAATATTAGCATTCATACGTTATTTATGCGCAGGTATTCGATAATAAAAAGAACATGAATATTACACAATAATACATAGAAGTTGCTAATAATTTGCACTTAGATATTAGTTAAATAAAGGGAATGAACACACAATGGGTAATTCATTGGAAAAAGAAGATATTTTAGAAGAGCGATTGGAAGACGAAATAGAAAACGAAGTCGAAGAAGAGGTCGCAGAAAAAATTGCTGAAATAACAAATTCCATTAGCAAAAAGAAACCAGCCAAGACATTTTGGATGAAAGTTCAGACTAGCATCATGATGATTGCTGCGTTAATGATATCTGCTGGGCAGTTTAATGATACAAAGGAAATTTTCACTAGCAGCTATGAAGGTATTTTAGCCAACTTCACTAACACCATCGAATATGAATTGATTGAAAAAATTCACGTCGGTAGCAGTATTGAACACATCAAATCACTTGTTGGCGAACCTCATGCGATTAAACGTTCAAAATTAAATGATACTCTGCGTTTTTTCTATTATTCTAAAGGCAAGTATAATTTAACTCTTATCGCGTCTGAAGAGCGTCTTGTTGGTTATAGCGTTTATACACAAGAAGATGAATTTGCGCCGCAACTGCCTTTTTCAGAAAGCCTCAAAGCCGCTCCTTTGGGAGCAAACAACTTGATGGTTTCTCATAAAGAAACAGGTGTGTATAGCTACGATATTGGTAACCTTGTTTATTACATCGAGTCACAAAATCTCGGTAAGCAACAAATGTTTTTAACTTTAATTAGAGGTTATGTGGAATATGGAGCAAATACAAACGTTGAAGTGGCAATAAAAGGTAATAATGAGAAATTAGCTAAACAAATAGCGCTTTTAGATGAGAAAGCAACGTTTTCGGAAAATGAAGAGGAGCTTGATCAGGTATTAAACCAAGTTCGAAAGTTAGTTTATCCTAATTTCTATGCTGTCACTGAATTAGAGCCAGCTATTATTTCTGAAGCATTATTGACACGATATGAATACCAAATGTTCACTAACAGTTAATTTAAACAAAAGGATTAGTGCTCGATTCGCTCTAATACCATAATAAACAAAGGAATTGATATGAAAAAATTCTTCCCGATAGTCGTCTCTTTAGTGCTCACGATAGTAGCAACTCCACTATATGCCTATGATCAAGATCCATTTGCTGAAATGGAAGATGAGTTTGCCGAATATAAAAAATCAGGCAGCAAAGAGGAGATGAATGAATTTCAAAAATGGAAAAAATCCTATCTCGCGGAGTTTGCTGAATTCCGTAAAGCCCATTTTGCAAGAGTTGATAAACGTAGAAATAAGTTAATTAATAAATGGGGCGACTCTGAAGTTTCAACTAAAGCTCAATATGTTGACTATAGCAAGAAAGAGGATACAAAAACCGTTCTAGATTTTGAAAAAGGCGAGATCAGAGTGAGTGTTGTTCATGAGGAAGGTCAAAAAGTTGATAAAGTCGTAGTCGAAAAGGCATTAGTTAATTTGTCAGTCCAAAGTAAGACACAAAAGGATGATGTTCTTCAATCGTTAGTGGGCAGTAAGGTTGACGGCACGGCGATTAAAGCCTTAGTTAGTCATGCTGTGAAGAAAGTTGTTTCTACAGCAATATCCCTTAATAAAAATGCAGTCATAGACAAACAGATAAAGTTAATTAAAGAGCAAGGACAGGCTCAAAAGTCTAACCTAGGGCGTGTATTTGATCAAATTATAGCTAAAGATTCAGCTAATTCCCGAGTAAATGTGACCAAAAATATAAAGGCACAACAAAAACAAATTGATAAAGAAACACTTCAACGAATTGTAAAATTTAAAGCTCAATCTAAAAAGCTAGAAAATAACAAAGCAAGGAGAAAGCAATTACGAAATAAAAAAATTACAACCTTTACAATGCCATTGGCCAATAAAAAAGATCTTGTGAAAGCAAAGCCTTTTATTGCAGACGTAAAAAATCAAAGTCGTCGATGGGATTTATCTCCAAGCTTAATGTTAGCTATTATACATACTGAAAGTTATTTTAACCCAAAAGCAAAGTCTCATATTCCAGCGTATGGTTTAATGCAAATAGTTCCAAGATCGGCGGGAATTGATGTTAATCGTTTTTTGTTTAAGAAAGACAAGCCTATGCAAAAATCTTATCTTTACAAGCCAAATCAAAATATTGAAGCTGGTGTTGCTTATATGAATATTCTGAATAGTCGATACCTTAAGAAAATAACAGATCCTGTAAGTCGTATGTATTGTATGATTGCAGCCTATAATACAGGGGCTGGCAACGTTGCGAAAACGTTTAATAAAGATGGTTCAAGAAACATTAACAAAGCAGCAAAAATAATAAATGCAATGAGCCCTACTCAAGTATACAAGCGATTGGTCAGTCATCTTCCTTATGAAGAGACTCAAAACTATGTTAAGAGAGTTGTTAAGCGTAAGAAAATTTATGCGCCAGTTGATAGTATTTAGATTTTATAAAAAATAAAATTAAGACAAAAACGAGAACATTATGAAATTCCTATTATTTATTTTTGCGACATTTAGCATAGTCGCTTGTGCTGGTAATTTAATTGTAGAAAAACCAGTTAATGATAAAGTTTATTTGTATGGCTTGGGAATTAACTCTAGTCACTCGACTGCTGAAAAATTGGCGATGGCGAATCTTACTCAACAACTATCTAGTCAAGTTGACTCATCAACTCAGAATAGACAATCATTAACTAATGGTAAAGAGGAAAGTTCTACAGAGGTCAATACAAAGGTGAGTACATTAGCTCTTGAATTACCAAACGTTGAAACAATTAAGTCGGTTGAAATAAAAGGAGAATGGAATGTTCTTATCCGAGTAAAGCGTTCTTTGGTTCAACTAGCAATTGAAAATCAAGTTGAAAATATGAGCGATGACTTTTCGTTGTTGCTTGAAGATCATTCGGAATCACCCGGCCCAGCATGTTGGTATGCTTTAAAAAAAATTAAGAGTGAGAAGGTGAAGTATCGAAGTTTGATATCGGCGTATGTCGGTAGTGGAGTCAGTGTTGCCAAGACGAAGCAATATAGTCAACAAATCAAAGGATTTGAAAAATTATTTAAAAAATGCAAAAAACGAAATAGATATCGTTTACAAGTAGAGAATGACCCTACAGGAGAGTTTCAAAAGGCATTGCAAGAAAATCTATCAGCATCGGATATAAAGTTAACGCGGAGTAAAAAAAATACAGGTGTAATTGTCGCTAAACTAGATATGCAAACAAAAAAAATATATGGGCAACAGATCGTATTTTTGTCAACTAAATTGGATGTGAAAGATGAATTTAATAACTTCATAAGTGATACGGCTTTAAATGCAAAAGGAGCTTCTTTTTCATCGAAAGCAGAAGCTGAAAAAAAAGCGATTAAGAATTTAATCAAAAAAATCAAAAAGTTAAACTTTTCAATCTAAAACAATAAGGGGATGTATACATGAAAATTAATAAATTATTTAACGTAATCATTGCAGGGTCTTTAACTGTTATGGCTATAGCTTGTGGAGGCGTGAAGGAGTCAATGCTAACAATGCCTAAATATTCTATACCTGGTAAAGGTGGGGTTTTGGAAACTACGAATATGAAAATATTTTTACAATCTGGTGAAAATAGAAATATTTCAAAAAGCTTACAAGCTAACTTTCGAAGCTCTGTTGAAGATGTCGTGACAGCTTCTGGATCAGAGGTAGTTGATAGAGCACGCGCAGGTAAATTAATCGCAGAGTTAAATTTGAGTTCTCTCGATGATGACAGTGGTTTTGGAAGTTACAACGGACCAGATATTGCGGATTATGTCATTATTTCTACTCTAAAAAAATCAACAGTAGCAAGTAGTTTTCATAAATCGACTTCTTGGACAGATAAAAAAGGTAAAACGCATACTAATCCAGCCTATTGTAGTTACAGTGCTAAAGTAGGAGGTACGATAGATATTAGAGAGCTGCCGTCGTTAAAGAGGGTTAATATTATTAACGTAGACGGTTCCGGAAGTTCACAAGATCACAGTTATATTAACCGTCGATGTAATCGACAAGGTATGATGCTTGGAGTTACGGAAGAAGCTTTGCAAAAAACTTTCGTTAAGGGCTCTTCAGACTTTCAGCTTCTTACCAAATACGTTGCAGCTAAAGCACATATTGTCGGTGCTAGAAAATTTGATGGGAAAGTTTATTTAGAAACAAACCTTGGGCGAACGTTAGGTGCAGAAAAAGGAGCTCAAGTTAATATATATCAAACTATCGAAGGTGAATTAGTTAAGGTCACAGATGCTGTATTTTTAGGCGATAACAATATTTTTAGTAAGCGTGGATTCTTAAAGGTTGATCAGGATAAGTTGTCACGAATAAGAAAAGGCATGGTCGTTCAATTATCGGGTGATTGTTCAGGAATATTCTGTGGTGTAAATGTCGGATTAGATTCGATAGGATTATAGTAATTATTGTCTAGTCTAATTTAAATAGAATACTCAATAGCTCTAGTCTGTTGTGTATTCTTCATTGGTTTAATATTTTAAAAGTTAACACCTGTATTCGTGATAGAATTGGTTTTTAAAACAAAGTAAAAGGTCAATTTATTTCATGTGGTTCAAAAATCTTCATATTTATCAACTCAGTAAACCATTAAACCTATCAACAGAAGAACTCGCTGATAAGCTGGATGATTTTCGATTTAAATCTTGTGGAAAAATGGCGGATAAATCCATTGGTTGGGTGTCGCCTATTCATAGGCAAAGGGATTATTTGATTCATGCAGCATCAGGTTGCGTTCTTTTTTGTATGAGAAAAGAACAAAAAATGCTCCCAGCTAGCGCAGTCAAAGAGGCTCTTGAAGAAAAGGTTTTTGCACTGGAAGAGGAGTTTTCACGTAAAGTCTACCGGAAAGAAAAACAATCAATTAAGGATGATATTGTTGCGTCCATGTTACCTAACGTTTTTCCTCGCTCTACACATATTCACGCTTATTTTGATACTAAAAATAACAGACTCTTTATTAATGCATCGAGTGCGGCTCAAGTAGATGAGTTTTATGAATTACTAACCAATACGATAGGGGCTTTTGGTGCAATACAGTTAGTAGCAGAAGAAAATCCGGCATCTGTAATGAGTCAATGGATAAAAGATCATCCTCCTGAAAATTGGCAGTTAAGCGGTGAATATCTATTAAAAGATCCTAAAGATGAACGTGTCGCAAGGTTTAAAGATAATGACTCTGAAAATCATTTTGTGAATGAATTAATCGAGGATGGTTATGTCTTACAAAAATTAGGTATTCGTTATAAAAGTTACTTAACGGCTCTTATTCAAGATGAGTTGCAGATAAAAGGAATAAAATTCGATGAGCAAATTATTAAGGAAAATGAAGAGTTAAATGGTGAAGACCCATTACTAAGGTTTGATGCTGATTTTGCATTGATGACTGATACCCTAAAAGATTTTACAGATGATTTGATAAGTATATTTAAAGTTAACTCTATTAAACAATAGAATAATCTATTATTTATGAAAATAATAAACTCTAAAAATACTAATTTACTAATACCTGACAACCGTTTATTGTTATCGGAAAGTAGTAGAGAAGATGAATTAAATCAATGCTTCAATATTGATTTTTGGAAAGATAGTCATCGGGTTTCTGGACAATCAAAAGGTCGAAATGTCACTTGGTTTGTTGAACCTCAGTCATCGAAATCTCAATGGGTATTACGTCACTACTATCGAGGTGGACTAATTTCCAAGATGATTGATGATCAATATTTATATCTGACACTAGAAAGAACTAGGGTATATAAAGAAATTTGTCTTTTAGATAAAATGATAGAAATGGATTTGCCAGTACCAAAAGCTATTGGTGGAAGAGTTAAACGCTCTAAGCTATTTTACCAAGCTGATTTGATAATGGAAAAATTGGATGCGAAAGATTTAGTCGCACACCTAAATAATGCACCTTTAACTGAAAAAATTTGGAGGTCGATTGGACATACGATTGCAAAGTTTCATAATTGCGGTATTTTTCATGCAGATCTAAATGCTCATAATATTATGTTGAATTTAAATGATGAAGGAAATGAAACGAAGGTGTGGATTATTGATTTTGACCAATGTGAGCTAAGATTAAATTCTTCATCGTGGAAAAATAATAATATGGAACGATTAAAACGCTCTTTTCAAAAAGAAAAAAATAAATTTTCATCGTTTAATTATAATGATGAGTCTTGGACGATATTGAAGACTGCTTACTTAAGCGAATTGAGCTGTTGACGATTAATCTTTAAATAACACATCTTTCATTCGCCAAACCCAAATACCAATATAGCCGGGTATCGCGTAACCAACCCCTAAAACTAAAACAAATGACAAAGCGTAAAATAACCACTGGCTTTCTAGGTCGCTAGTTAAAATTAATGCCATCATCGCCAATATTGAAAGCAGTGTACCGATAACTAATTTTTTTATTTGAGCCGTCGGATTTTCGGACATCTTTTTTAGCCGAATTAGAATATTTTGCTTAAATTGATTATTCATTGCTATTCAATTGTTAATCGGAAATTGGTAATACGCTGACAGCTTTAAATACCGCAAATACATCCAGACCATTAATTAAGTTTAGGTCGAAAAAAGATTTTTTTGTTATAAACGCTATTATAAAAGCTTCATTAAATGCTAGTTTTAACATATATTGATGACTTGAGATTTCTATTGATTCGACTAATTGAACCGGTAAGCAGTTTAGAATGCTACTATGCTTCACATTTTTTAGAGAGATAGAAATATCTTTTGCGCGCACTTCTAAGTTGACATAGGAATCCTTTTCTATCAGCTGATAGCCCGCCCACAGAGTTATATTCTGTGATTCTAATTGGTTAACGCAATAATTCGTATCAAAATTAATAGCTTTTGCTTTTAAATGGTTTATTGCATCAGCTTTTTGTGCAAAGTTATTATTAATATCAGTTGAAATATCGGAATAATTACCAGATTGCTCAACTATACCATCGTTTATATGAAGTAAATGTTCAGTTAAATAGGCGTGTTCATAACGGTTATGTGATGAAAAAATAATGGGTAATTTATTCTTCTTACTGATAGCTTTTAACAGTTTCATTATTTTAGGTTTATGATCTTCTCCAATAGCTGATAGAGGCTCATCCAAAACAAGCAAGTTCTTTGCCGTAAAGAGCGCACGAGCTAATCCGACTCGTTGTTTTTGACCTCCAGAAAGTTGGGACGGTAATTTATTAGTTAAATTCTCGATATCACAATCATTTAAAACTGATTGATATAGTTTTTCATCAATCACTCTATTTTTTGAACTGAATTGAATATTGTTTTTGACACTTAGGTGTGGAAATAAATCGACGGATTGAGGTAAATATCCAATGCCTCTATTTTCAGTTAGTTTAAATAAGTTCTCTGATCTATTTTGCCAAATGCTAGAGTTGAATTGAATTAGAGACTGTTTTTGATAGCGCAAATCAAACCCCAATATTTGCCTGATGAGTCTTGATTTTCCACTACCAGATTTACCAAATAAACCAGTAATTTTATCGCTAGGAAACTGTTCATTGACATCAAGAAGAAAATCATCAAATTGACATTTTAACCTTATATCTATATTTGAATTTATCATTAGCTGAAACCAACGCGATTGTTTTTAGAACGATAAAGAAGCGTTAATAAAGCTAAGGAAAAAATAATTAAAACTAAGGAAAGTTGATGGGCATTTTGAAACTGTAATGTTTCAACATGATCATAAATAGCAATGGATACCACCCGAGTTTCATTTGGAATATTTCCGCCAATCATCAATACAACACCAAACTCTCCCAGAGTATGGGCAAAGCCTAAACTAAAGGCACTGATCAAACCCGTTTTGCTTAACGGGAGTATGACTCGAATAATTCGTTGCCATTTATTAAGGCCTAATGATTGACTTATTTCAAGAATTTCTTCGGATATCGCAGAAAATGTAGCCTGCATCGGTTGAATCACAAATGGCAGAGAATAAATTAGAGAGCCAATCACTAAACCTGAAAAACTAAAAGCCAAGCTCGAACCTGTTAACTTAATCCAGTTAGCTCCTAACCAGTTGTCCGGTGAAAATAAAATTAACAGGTAAAAACCTAAAACGGTTGGTGGTAAAACTAAAGGTAAGGCAACAATGGCTTCCACTAATGAGCGAGTGTTATTTTTTAAGCTGTTATTTGATGGTCTTGCTAACCACCAAGCGAGGGGGATGCCAATGATCATTAAAATAGCACTAGTCGTTAGTGCTAATTTTAATGTTAAAAAGATTGCAGGCAAGTCTGACAAATTATCTTAGCCATTTAATTTTAAGAGTCAATACAGTTATTAAACCAGGGTATATTATACTTCCCCTTTAGCATAAGGGGATTGAGGGGGCTCCAAACCATTAATTTTTTTTTGATATAAATTAATAATAAGGATTTTCACCTTGCTCATGCTCTGTAATATCTTTTACACCTTTTACTTCAGGGATTTTGTCCATTAAGGTCTTCTCAATACCTTCGCTTAATGTAGCGTCAACCTGACCGCAACCTTGGCAACCACCACCAAATTTTAATACCGCGATACCATCTTCGGTAAACTCTGCTAACGACACTTGCCCACCATGACTCGCTAGTTGTGGGTTGATTTCAGACTCTAATAAGTATCCAATTCTATCAATGGCAGGTGCATCATCATCTACTTTTCTGGCTTTTGCATTGGGGGCTTTCAGTGTTAATTGCCCCCCCATATCATCTTTTTGATAATCAATCAAAGCTTCTTCTAAATAGGGAATGCTATCGTTATCAATATAAGCATTAAAATCTTTTAGCTTGATAGTGAGGTCATCTTTTTCTACCGCATCAGTTGGGCAGTAAGAAACACCACATTCGGCGTGAGGTGTACCTGGATTAACAACAAAAACTCTAATCCCTGTACCTTCACTTTGAGTGGATAATAGTCCTACAAAGTGCTCTTGAGCACCTTCGGTAATGTTTACTAAACTTGTGGTTTCAGTCACGTTTTTTTCCAAATCATTTAACTTGCGGTAATGATTGGATCTTAGCAGAATTAGGTAATAAGTATCCCATGTTTTTAATAAGGCTTTTAGCATTATCGGAATCTAAAAATTGGATGAAATGTTTAGCTAGTTTTCTATTTTTGCTTTTAGATATAATGACAAGTTGTTGTGCAATTACTGGGTAATCACTTGTTTTAATTGGAATTAAACAACTACTGTCCTTCTTATCAAGCCTTTTCGCGTTAGATTCCGACACTAAAGCCGCGTCAATGACCCCTAATTTGGCAAATTGGGCTACTTGTGCGATATTTTCTGGGTAAATCAATTTATCTGATACATCTGTCCACATTTTATTGTTTTCGAGTAGTTTTTTACTAGCATAGCCATAGGGAGCTAGTTTTGGATTTGCGATTGCGATTTTCTTCACTCGTTTGCTAGATAGTGACGTTAAACTAACTTGAGTCGAGCAATCTTTTAGCCAAAGCATTAATTTTCCGATAGCGTAGGTCTTTTGAGAACTTACTACAGCTAAACCATCTTTAACCAGTTCATTGGGTTTATGTGAATCTGCCGACAAAAATAAATCAAAGGGCGCACCATTTTTAATTTGAAGATAGATCTTGCCACTTGAGCCACTGCTTATTTGAATTGAGTGTTCAGATGTTTCTTCAAAAGCTTTGGCTAGTTCTCGGGAAGTTTCTAAAAAATTACTAGCTACTGCTATTCTAAGAGTTTTAGCATTAGCTTGATTATTATTGGTTAGCGTTACAGTTAAAGCTAATAGGCAAATTAGTTGTTTCAATAACATTAGCACGAGTAAATGAGAAGTATGAAAGAAATTAATTATACTTGCGAGGCTAGGTAGCTGTCCAAGTCAAAACCTATAAAGCCGAGTTAGTTTAGCGAATAACTAGGAAAATAACATGATCACAATAATTTGGCATGGTGCGACTACGATTGAAAACTCTGATGAATACTTAATAAAGATGAGATAAGTGGCTTTACCTGATTATTGTTCAACACACGGAAATCAAGGAGCCTATGTTTTACATCGTATTGAAGGTAGTATCGCTAATTTTAATATGCTGACGTTTTGGGATGATCTAGATTCGATTAAAAACTTTGCAGGTGAAGATTATGAAAAGCCAAAAATATTATGAATTTGACGAGAACATGCTACTTGAATTAGATGATGTTTCCCGCCAGTTTGATACTTATGAAGATTAGGGTTTATTATAGAATCACCTAGAACGGTTAACTTTAATAAAGAAAGGCGCAGTGAGGTAAGGCATAATACCTAACATAGTTATATTACATAATATGAAACTACCATAATAGTTTATGTCTGAATTTATATTGACTAACCACAAAATGAATAAAGAGTAAGCTAAAAAAAATATTCCTCCAACATAAACCTTATTCAATTCATGTCGCATTCTAATATCTGAATAGCTTTTATTAAATCGTTTAATTGCCCAAGACAAAATTAAACCAATGGTTAAAAATAATAAAATACTCAGCGCTGGTAGACACCCAAATAACCAGTTTTTAAATTCTTCAGAAGAATAATAGCGATAACTTATTAATGTGATAAAACTAATTGTAATAGTACAAACTGTTATTACTCTTGGATTATAGAATGATCTGCCATTTAATCCCCAAGATAATATATTGCCATTAATAGCCCAAATTGAAGTGGGAATTAACCAGTTGATAAACACCCAAATCATTAAAGCTTTGAATCCGCCAAAATTAGCCAATAGCCATGACCAAGGTTGAAAAATATTATCGCCAATTTCTAGTGAGAATAAAAATAGATTTATTGGTAATAAAACAATTAGTAAAAAAAGGTGAGTACTTCTTAATGCTAGTTTTAGCTTTGAAGTTGCTACGTCAAAATTTGACATCGGAAGCTGGGCAGTGAAACTTAATATTGAGCTCGAATTTGACCCTAAATAATTCTTTGACATAGCAGCAGGTGAAAAAAGTGGTAAGTATATTAAACCTGCGCTCATAACTGCGATTAAGTCAAATACTTTCAAACTTGAATCAAGTGTAAACAGTGTAAAAGAAAAAAGTAATGCCATAAATACTCCAGCCATCGGTAACATCCATCCAAAGACTCGCCATTCAAATCTAAACAATGCTTGTTGCTTTGTCCTGTAATTTGTAGGTAAAGAAAAACCAACAAACTGAATTTGTGATAGCTTCCATTTTTTACCAAAACTTTGATTGGTTCGCTCTTTTTTTACCGAGCTTATTGCTAACTAAGCGCCACTAGTCATCAGTGCTAAGAGGCCAGCTTTAGCTAAGTTGGCATTGATTAAATGAGGTGTAGATTCTAAGTTCCATAGAGAAACTATAAAAATGAAAAGTAGTGCGACCAAAATAAGGAAAATAATAATGGTTAAATAAGGGGCGTTAGATAATCGCCATGATATAAATTGAAGCCATACTACACCAATTATACAGGTAGTCAGTATGATGGAGTTTTCGAAAAAACCACTATCAAGCTGAACTATTAATTGAAACCAAAAGAACATAAAGGTAAAGCTTAATAGAATGCCAAATATAATGGGAACAAGCGCCAAATGAAGTGATGAAACCGGATGGATGAAACTAAATCTTGGAATACCTGTTTTTGCAGTTGAAGTATTGAGTTCACTGTAGGTTATTACCATTGCTAAAAACGGGAAGATTATTATCAAGAGCATTGCATGAAATTTGGCAGACCAATCAAGAAGTGACGTTCCAAAAATAAAATGTATTATTGAATTGAACAAAAGTATCGTAGGAATAGATGAAAAAATAACGACTAACTTCCATCTATTATTTTTAACAATATACCACAAGAGAGCAAAGCTAGGATTTGAAAATTTTCTTAACAAAGAAGTCATCATTAAACTCCTTTGTAAGCGTCGCTTCGCGAAACAAATATATCGTTAAGAGACATGTTCCGGTGAGAAGTTATTTCTAAAGAATTATCGCTAATTGATTTTTCTATAGCGTTTTTTACACCTTCAAAATCTAAAACAAATTCGTTGCTATTCTTTATGCAATTAAATAAACCGAATGGAAAAAAGTACTCTCTAAGATTTTTTATGTTACTGACATCATTTTCTTTAATAACAAAACGATGATGAGTTGCCAATACATTCTCCATTGAGTCTGATAATAATATTTTACCGCTATCTAACATCATTAAATGGTCGCTGACTCTTTCTACTTCCTCTAAAAGGTGTGAGGAAAAAATCACTGTTTTTCCTTCATCGGAAACAGTTTTTATTATCGCGCTGAGGATATCTCTTCGTACATTTGGATCAAGCCCTGAAGATGGTTCGTCCAATAAAAGTAATTCCGGTCGATGAGCTTGTGCTAAAACTAAAGCAACCCTTGCCTTTTGTCCTTTGGATAATTCACTAATTTTTTTATTAAGTTGTAAAGAGAAGACATCTGTCAACTCCGACGCATATTGATGATCCCAATTAGGATAAAAAGCAGCTGTATAATTTAATAACTCTTTCACTGTCATCCATGCCGGCAACTCTGTCTCTTCAGATAAATAACCAATTTTAGCTAAGACTTTCCCGGCTCTTCTACAGGATCTAAATCAAATAATCTGACTGAGCCTTGTTGAGCTATATACTGCCCCAACAAATGTTTAATTAAAGTCGTTTTACCCGCGCCATTTTCACCCACAATTCCAAAGACCTGTCCTTTTTTGACATTGAGAGATATATTGTTTAACGCTATCTGTTCTCCAAAGGTACGACTCAGGTTTTTTATCTGTAATATTATATTTTCGTTTTGCATATGAGACCTCGAAATAAAGTGTTTAATCTAATGATTATTGTTTGGATAATTCGTGAATTCGTTGTATTAACAACATAACGGATATGTCCATTTGTCTAGCTTCGGCCAATAACCCGGTTATTTTTTCATCAATAATTCTATTTTTTTCAGAATCGGACAATGGAGAGACATCGCCAGAAACGAAAGTGCCGGCCCCTCTTTTTTTATATAACCAACCGGATATTTCAAGTTCTCTATAGGCGCGAGCAACGGTATTGGGGTTAATCAGAATTTGCTCTGCTAGAACTCTTATTGCAGGTAATTCTTGATCGATCAATAGCCTATTTGATGAGATCAAATGCTTCACTTGATTAATGATTTGCAGGTAAACCGGCACTCCATCATTTTGATTGAGGTGAATATCCATTATAAATATTTATAACCAGACTAAATATATTGTATTAATACAATAGTACAATTATGCTAGGTAATACAACTTTTTTATTTATTATATTTTGAAAGAATCCGGTTACAATGGTTTCATTGAATCTAAATGTAGAATCATTAAGGAAGCCAGATGTCAGTATTAGAAAAGCTATTGAACAGAAAATCTCACAATAAATTGATTGCACCCGCCCCATCTAAAAATCAAGTTGAACAAATGATGAAACTAGCATTGAGAGCGCCTGATCATGCATTACTCAAGCCTTGGCGATACCAAATTTATACGGGCGACTCGTTAAATCAATTAGGTGTGCATTTTGCAAAAGCAAGCCAGTTAGAGAATCAAGATTTAACCTTAGAAAAACTTGAAAAAATGAAATCCAAACCACTTAGAGCACCGATGGTGATTTTAGCTTCTTTAGTGATTGTGGAACATCCAAAAGTACCAGAAATTGAACAATTCCTCTCAGCGGGCGCTAGTGTTCAAAATCTTTTAATGAGCGCTCATTTGATGAATATTGGAGCGATATGGCGAACTGGTTCATTATGCTTTAATCGTCATTTGATGGATTTATTAGGCTTTAAAGAAAATCAATTATTGGTTGGTTTTATCTATCTGGGTCAAGAAGAAGGTGATAAAAAATTGCCAAAATTTGTCGAACAAAATGAATTTGTCACTTGGAAATAAAGCCTTCAATAAGTAACGAAATGTAAATAGTCGCTAAAGCCATAGAAATAACATAACAATAACAATATGTTAACTTAAAACATTCCATTGTTAATGTGATTTTGACTTTTGCTGATATGGTGTTATAGTTATATATAACACCAGTTGGGGGAGTTGTTTTAATTAATCTACTGTTTATTTTTGTAATAGCAATTGAAAGAGAGTCAATTATGGTCGCAATAAAATGGAATGATCAGCAACCTATTTATAAGCAACTCAAAGAAAAAGTGATTGAGTTAATTATTGATAGTGAAGTATTAGAAGGCGAAGCGGTGCCATCCGTTCGTCAAGTGGCTTCGGATTATCAAATAAATCCATTAACAGTTTCTAAGGCATATCAAGAATTGGTAGATGCAACTATTCTAGAGAAAAGAAGGGGGTTAGGTATGTTTGTAAAAGAAAAGGCTAGAGAAACGTTGTTATCCAATGAGAAAAAACACTTCTTGGAGATTGAATGGCCTGTAATCTTAAAACGTATTTCCCGGTTAGGTTTTTCACTGTCTGAATTGAATCAAGCTGTATCAACGAGTAATGATGACTTAGCTTTGGAGGATAAATAATGAGTGCTTTAATTGAAGCAAAAGGGTTGTCTAAATCATATGGCAATCATAAAGCGCTAGATAATGTTAATTTTACTGTAAAAAGAGGGCGAGTTGTTGGTTTAGTTGGTCCAAATGGCGCAGGTAAAACAACGATCCTTAATGCTATTTTAGGTCTCACTTCATTTGATGGGGATTTAACTATTTTAGGTTTAAAGCCGGATCAAAACCGTCATCAAATAATGCAAAAAGTCAGCTTTATCTCTGATGTTGCAATTTTACCAAAATGGCTAGTTGTCGAAAATGCGATTGAATATGTTAATCAAGTTCATCCAAATTTTAATAAAGAAAAAGCACTCAGATTTTTAAGTAAAACTAAAATTCCAATGAAGGCTAAAGTAAAAGCATTATCTAAAGGAATGGTGGCGCAGCTACATTTAGCATTAGTAATGGCTATTGATGCCGAATTATTAGTGCTTGATGAGCCTACACTAGGATTAGATATTTTATATCGTAAGAATTTTTATAATCAATTGTTAAGCGATTTCTTCAATGAGGAAAGAAGTATTTTGGTTACCACTCACCAGATCGAAGAAATTGAAAATTTATTGACTGATTTGATTTTTGTGAAAGATGGAAAAATTATTCTTAACGATTCTATGCAATCGGTTAGTGAAAATTATGCTGAAGTTATGGTTGGTAAAGAGCGAGTGGAAGCCGCGAAAGCACTAAATCCCATTATCGAAAGAGATGTTTTTGGTCGTAAAGTGTTTTTGTTTGAAGGTGTGGATAGAGAAGTACTTGAAGCTTTAGGTGAGATTCATTCACCCAGTGTTGCAGATATCTTTGTTGCTAAAATGGAGGAAGTTTAATCATGAACGCATTGACTATTTTATTAAAAAGAGAATATTGGGAACATAAAGGGGCAATTTTTTATACACCTGCGATTATGGCGGCTGTCTTTGCCGGTTTAATGTTGATTGGAAGTTTTTCTGCGGATGAGTTTGTTGTTACTCATAACAATGAATACACTTTTTCAGATCACTTACCAAAATTGGTTGATAAATTTGAAGAGTTATCAGGAAGAGAGCAAAAACAAGGTGTGCAGTTAGCTTTATACGGAACGTTAGTGTTTTTTTGCGGCGTGATGTTATTAATTAGTTTGTTCTATTGTCTAGGTTGCTTATACGACGAAAGAAAAGATCGTAGTATTTTATTTTGGAAATCTATGCCAGTTTCAGACACTAAAACAGTATTATCAAAATTTGCGACCGTTTGTTTTTTAATCCCGATTAGCTATTTTGTTGTTATCACCGCATTTCAAATTTACATGATGATATTTTTAACTGTTTTAGCATGGATTGGTGGAAGTTGGGGCACTATGATTTGGGCGTCTTCTAATTTATTTGGTGTAATGTTTAACGGTTTGATGGCTCTAATAATGGGTATGCTTTGGTTATCACCGTTCTGGGCTTGGTTGATATTTGCATCATCATGGGCTAAAAAAGTCGCTTTTATGTGGGCTGCATTGCCAATAATCATGTTAACTATTGCTGAAGGGTGGATATTTAAAACCAACTACTTTATTGAAATGATTGCAATGAGAGGGGCAAATACTTTTGCCATTATGAACTCGAATTTACATTTTACAACGCATAAAGAAATCTTTGATATTGAAGTTATGCGTTGGTATGAAGTGTTTGGAAACTCAGAGTTTTGGATTGGATTGATTGTTGCTGGTGTATTCTTAGCTGGTGCAATTTATACAAGAAGTGTTAGGAATGAAACTTAATATCAACCAATGTGAGAATTTAAAAAATAAACGATTGTTTAATAGAATAAAATGCTTACTCAGTCGTTTAACTAAACAGAATCAATAAAGTAATACTATTAAGTAGTTGAATAAAAATTGACCAGTTGCTACAGGTGTGGTAGCATTCTTGGAATTACTGGTAAATCTAGTAACAAAGGAAAAAATCATGAATTTAAATCGTAAAAGCTCTAAGGCAACTACTAAAGTCAGTTTTGTTATATCTGTTATTATGTTAGTCGGTCTTGCCGTATCAATTGAAACACAAGGGCTACCCACGGATTATTTAATCAGTAACGGTGCGCAGGTTTGTAAAGCTGGATTTGTTGATCTAGTTTCAATTTTACTTTGGTAAAATAGTTGTACATAAATAGTATAAAAACGGAGCTTGTCTCCGTTTTTTTATGTCCAAGGATAGCTGGGCTACAATTTTAAAACTACGCTTGCTATTTTTTTTGATAATCAGGCAAAGATTAAGGTTAAAATTAATTCAGTTTATATTCAGTCTTTAGACCGTAAAATAGCTTTATCATTTAATTAACCTATTTTCAAACAATGAAAAAATCACTTAATAATCGGGCATCAATTACGGCAGTTATATCTTTAGCTTTATTGTCAAATTTTATTAATGCTCATGATGCTCGGCTTGATACGCGTTCTAGCTATTCTCGTAATAATGACGTTTCGTCATCTCTTTTTACAAGCTATGAATCTAACGGAGCTGATTTTATTTCTACGCTAGGTTTAGCCGCAAATTTAATTCAAAGTGATGACCTAGGCGTTCAATTTAATACCTCCATTGCATCTGCGGAAGTCTTAGCATCAGATGGTTATTTAGAGGAATATTCAGCTTGGCAAGTGGGTGTGAAAGCTGGTTATTTCGGTCGCGTATCACTGTTTGTTGAAGCAGGATTTGATTTATCTGAAGCAATTTTTAATGATGCTCGTGATGATGATCAAAGCGTAATTTATACTGAAAATGGTGTAACCGTTTACGAAGAGTATGATGGTCATTCCAGAAATGACGTTGATGTTTATTTAGGCGCAGGAGCTGGTATCAATCTTGGAAACCTTTCTTTAGATGGGATAGTACGATGGCGAGCTATTGATGGGGATTATTGGCAAGCCGATTCTGAGTTTTTTAGTGGGGTGCAGGTTTCAGTTAACTTTTAACTGTGAAATAACATAGGGAGCAATGACTACTGTCCAAAGTAATGTCTCGTCATTACAGTTATCTCTGATCCAAACGGGAGTCGCAAATTGAATGAGTTTTTTATCAATCAATGTTTCTAGCTGGTTAACATGACTATCCGAAATTTGTGAAGCTACTTCAATTAAGTCACAGATTGAATCAAGGATTAAAAGTTTACCCTGTGCAAAAACAACTTCGAGTTCTTTCCATTGAAGAACGGCCGTTTCTAAATTTAGCTTTTCTTTGATAGTCAGTTCTGATTGTTCAGGATTCATTTTTATTTTCTTAGGCGATAATTTACTATTTATGATTGAATAATAACAGGTTTAGCTAATAAATAGACTGCAAATGACAGGATTTAACATTTTTAAAATGAAAACTGTGTTTTAATTACTGGTATCAGCGAGTACAAATGTATTTTTAACTAAAGTGAGGATTACAAAATGAAAATATTATTAATTATTTTAGTCGTATTGGCTTTTAGCAATATTCAAGTCGTTATTGCTGAAACTCAAGTCACCTTAATTGAAGGTAAGAAGTTTATAGATTATCAATTGACCAACTACAGTCGAAGTAAAAGTCTATCCATACTTGAAAAAGATTTTAACAAAGTCTTCGTAAAGTTATCAAAAAAATATTTTAAAAATGGGCAGTCAATTTCTGTCACTGTGACAAATTTAGATCTAGCTGGAGATATTCGTTTTAATATTGGCAATAATAATCAAGATATCAGAGTTGTTAAAGATGCCAGTCCAATGAAACTTTATTTTAATTATAAAATTTTAGCGAAAGATGGTACTGTGGTATCTGAAGGTGAATATAAAATTAAAGAATTTTTACGCTTATCAAGCCATACAAGTCGTCTTAAGCAACGTGGTCATTTGAGTCATTTTATTCCGTTTTTAGAGAAATGGTTTGAAACCGAACTTTCATCCATCAACTAGGCATTAATCAGCTAGTTTTATTTGCATCGATATAGTTTTTAAAAGCAACTAAGATGCCTAAGCCAATAAATGCACCTGGTGGTAAAAGAGCTAACAAAAAAGGCTGATCAGAACTGAAAATCTGAACAGTCAACTCTTTTGCCCAATCTCCAAAAAGTAAGTGAGCGCCATCCAAAAAAGTTCCTTGGCCTAAAAATTCTCTTAACGTACCCAATAAAACTAGCACTAATGTAAACCCAACACCTTGAGAAATTGCATCAAGCAAAGAATCGACGGCTGTGTTTCTACTAGCAAAGACTTCTGCTCTACCAATAATCATGCAGTTAGTCACGATTAATGGGATAAAAATACCTAAAACTAGATAAAGATCATAAGTAAAAGCGTTCATTATCAGCTGAATACTGCTTACTAATGATGCTATCAGCATAACAAAAATTGGTATCCGAATCTCTTTAGGTATGATGTGCCTGACGAGTGATACGGTTAAATTTGAACCAATCAAAACTAGCGTCGTTGCAATCCCTAAACCTAATCCATTTATCAGGCTACCGGTGACTGCCAATAACGGACATAAGCCTAATAGTTGAACCAATGCAGTATTATTGCTCCAAAGTCCATTTTTTATAATTTCTGATGCTTGCATATTCAATAACCATACGGTATTTAACTTTTTTATTCATTTTTAGAATGAATCTATTTTTTAACTATTTATATAAGTAGTGCCTTGTTTAATGCTAGTTTATTCGTATTAAATTTATTAAAAAAACTTTAACATTCTACATTTATGAACAAAGTTAATGTATTACTTTAAGTAGTTAGCTTAACTCTCTGAATTTAATTCCTATTAAGTAAGTAGTTTATCAGGTTTCAGCAAAATAACGTTTAAGTCCTTAAAATTGTTGTTTTAATGAGGCATATCACCTTGACAAATTACACCATCACTTATTATAGTGCACCATTGTGGAGAAAGGTGTTTTATTGTGTCTTTTTGTGGTTGAACGGATCATTCAGCCGTAAACTGTTGGGAAATGTTCTTTTTAAATAAAAAAGAACCCCAAACTAGGGTGAAAAAAGTGTTTCGTGGAGCAAACTCAATTAATTTGGATTCAAAAGGGCGTATTGCAGTTCCTGCAAAGTACCGTCCGGTAATTAGTGAGTCTTCAAATTCACACCTAATCATCACCTGCGACCCTTATGATAACTGTTTACTCATCTTTACCCTAGAAGATTGGGAAAATACTGAAGCAGATCTCCAGTTACTCTCAAACTCTAAACGCAATCATCGACGCCTGAAACGCATTATGCTATCTCACGCCACTGAAGTCGATATGGACGCTAACGGAAGGTTATTGGTTCCTAGCGTATTAAGAGACCGCGCAAAACTAGTGAAGGAAGTAATGTTAACGGGAAATGGAAAGACATTTCAGTTATGGGATAAAAGTCGCTGGGATAAATTAGCTTTAGAAGATATGGCTGTCATGACAGATGAAGAACTAGACAGTGATGATTTACCCAATCTGTATTTTTAGTCCATTAACTATTACTCAAAAGTAACCTTAAAGTCGAAATGGAAGATGATGACCAAATTGAAAACAAAAATAGCGATATGAATCACAAAGTTAAACATAACGAAAAATCGGAAGCCGATAAGAATAGTGTAGGCAAGCATATTACTGTCTTATTAAAAGAAGCCGTAGACGGACTCAATATAAAGCCCGACGGTTTATATTTAGATGGTACTTTTGGTAGAGGTGGTCATAGCGAATTGATATTAAAACAGCTTGGAGAGAATGGGCGATTAATTGCTGTTGATAGAGACATTCAAGCAGCACAAAGCGCAAAGCGTTTTGAAAATGATCCAAGATTTAGTTTCATTCATCATGATTTTGCAGGTATCCGAACACTTTTAGAACACAAAGGCATGCTAAAAAACAGTTCAGGAGAGAGTTGTAAAATAGATGGAATTTTATTAGATCTTGGCGTTTCATCTCCGCAGCTGGACCAGGCTGAGAGAGGCTTTAGTTTTAGCAAAGATGGTCCATTAGATATGCGCATGGATACTACGCAAGGTATTTCAGCAAAAGATTGGGTAAACTCGGCATCAATTGAAGAAATGAAACGAGTTATTAAGGAATATGGTGAAGAAAAATTTGCATTACGGATTGCTAGAGGAATAGATGGAGCGAGAGAAAAAAATGAAATTAATTCGACTTTACAATTAGCTAAAATTATTGATGAAGCATGTCCGGTAAAGGATAAATTTAAACATCCTGCTACTAGAAGCTTTCAGGCGATACGAATTTTTATTAATGATGAATTAGGGCAGTTAGAAAAGTCATTAGATGATATGAGTGAATTGCTCAATAAAGGTGGTCGAATGTCAATCATCAGTTTTCATTCTTTAGAAGATAGAAAAGTAAAACGTTTTATAAAAAAAGCATCAACAGGAGATCAATTACCAAAAGATATCCCTATAATGGCAAAGGATATTAAAACTGAATTCAAAAAAATTGGTAAAGCCATCAAAGCGAGCCGAGATGAAATTGATTGCAACCCTCGCTCTCGAAGTGCAATTTTAAGAATTGCAGAGCGCTTATAATTTAAATAGGCAATTTAATTAGAGGATATTAATTTAAAACCAGATAGTTTAAAACCAATTACTTAAAATGATAAAGAAATTTATGAAAAATAAAAAAAACAAATCCCGAGAAAAGCAATCTGTATATATACCATCGTTGTTATCGTCGATATTTATTGAAGTATTTATTAAAAATTGGTTACTAGTTTTATTAGTCATCGTGACAGTTATTTCTTCTATGCAAAAAGCAAGAACTAGTCATAACTCAAGACGAGCGATAGCCAAGTTAGAATTGCTAAAAGAGGAAAGTCAACAATTACAAATTGAATGGCAGTCTTTGAATTTAGAAATGACAGCTGTGTCAGAAAATAACAGAGTCTCAGAATTCGCAACAAAAGAGCTGGGTATGGTAACGGTTAATTCAAGTAATGAAAAAATCATTAGTTTATGAGAATAACTATTTAATATAGGTTTAACGATTAAGAATAAATTATGAAGCTAAATAGAAAAAAAAACAATATACCTTTATGTAGCATAAGATTTTTTCTTTTGTGTGGTGTCTTGTCTTGTACTTTTATCGGCTTAATGGCGAGAGCTGTTTATTTACAAATAGATGAATCTGAAAGATTAGTAAAACAAGCTGATTCGAGAAGTCTTCGCACTAAAGGAGTGAAATCATTTAGAGGCAATATTTTTGACAGAAATGGTGTTGAGTTAGCTAGCAGTATTCCGGTTAAATCTGTTTGGATGGACGTGACAAAAGTTTTGGAAGCTTCGCCTTCATTAAATGAAAAAAAATGGAATCAACTAGCAGTTATCGCACAGAAAACACCACAGAAGTTTAAACAATGGATCCATGCAAGAGATAAAAGACAATTCGTTTGGGTTGCCAGGCATATAGATCCTCAAATGGCAAATTTAGTGGCAAAACTGAACCTAACAGGTGTTTATTTACAAAATGAGTCTAAACGTTATTACCCATCCGCAGAAATATCCGCACATCTAGTAGGTTTTACCAATGTTGATGATGAAGGACAAGAAGGTTTAGAAATGTCTTATAACGATTGGCTAACGGGTCAGTCTGGACAAAAACAAGTCCGAGTTGATTTAGCTCGACATGTTATCGAACAACGAAAAACAATAAAAAATGCGGAAGCAGGAGAGGATTTATACCTAAGCATTGACACAAGAATTCAAGCGATTGCATATAAAGCTTTAAAAACAGCAGTATTAAAACATAAAGCTAAAGCGGGTGCTTTGGTCATGATTGATGTCGAAACTGGAGAAATTTTATCACTAGTTAGTCAGCCTTCTTACAATCCTAATCGGTTTGATCTAAGACGACCAGAATTAACAAGAAATAGGGCGTTTACGGATAGTTTTGAGCCAGGCTCCACGGCAAAACCATTTACAGTTGCTAGCGCGCTCGAAGCTAAGATAGTCACGCCAAAAACAAAAATAGACACTTCTCCAGGAAGAATAAAAGTCGGTAGTAAATGGATTCCCGATGGTAAAAATAATGGAATTTTAGATGTCACTGGCATTTTGCAAAAATCAAGTAATGTTGGTGTTACTAAATTGGCGCTTGAAATGGATGATAAACAGTTCTTAAGCTCATTCTATAGTGTCGGTTTTGGTGTGGATACAGCCAGTGGTTTTCCTGGAGAAAGCTCAGGCCAATTCAATATTCGCAGGAATTGGAGTGATATGGAGAAAGCTATTTTTTCATATGGTTACGGCTTTACAGTAACTCCAGTTCAATTAGCACAAGCTTATGCAGTCTTAGGTGCTGGAGGAATAAAAAGGCCACTGTCTTTAACAAAATTAGATACTGTAATAATGGGCGAAAGAGTGCTTTCCGAAAAAGTAGCTAATCAAGTGATGTTAATGATGGAAACAGTAGTTGATGAAGGTGGTACTGGACAAAAAGCACAAGTAAAAGGTTATCGAATAGCAGGGAAAACTGGCACAGCTCGTAAAGCAAATGCGGGAGGCTATGGCGATGAGTATAGCGTATTCTTTGCTGGAGTAGCGCCAGTTTCAAACCCAAAAATAGCAATGGTCATTTTTGTTGATGAGCCAGCTAGTGAAAATTATTATGGAGGTCAAGTGGCGGCGCCTGTTTTTTCTAGAGTGGCAAGTGACGCTTTAAGAATTCTAAACATTAGACCCGATAAAAAACTAGCCACCAATGATCAATTGAAAGAGCCAAAATTAAGTTCTCATTATCAGCTAAAGGTTGCAAATAATGAGTAAATTTAATAAATCTATTCAGATCACTCTAGAGCAACTGTTAAAAGGAGTTTCCGGAGCGCAGGTTGCGACTGAACAATGGAGTGAGTTGGTTGGTAACCTATGCTTAGATAGTCAAAAAATCTGCAAAGGTGATACTTTTATTGCGCTTCAAGGAATTGCAATAGATGGGTTTCAAAATGATGGACGTGCGTATATTCCGATGGCGTTAAAAAATGGTGCCAACTTTATCATTGCCGAAGAGTTGGCTGGTAATGACTTTAAACTGATGTTTAAAGAGCAACTTTCTGATAAATTTATTTGGGTGAAAAATTTAAGAGAGCAAGTAAGCGCTATCGCTTCTAACTTTTACTCGGAACCTTCTAAAGAGCTGAAAAATATTGGAGTAACAGGAACAAACGGAAAAACAAGTTGCAGTTACTTAATTGCCAAAAGCTTGCAGAATATGCAATTTGAGTGTCATCTAATGGGAACCTTAGGTGTTGGTGCTTGCGACCATTTGGAGTTACAAAATAACACGACAGCTGATGCAATTAAAATTCAAGAAACTCTAGCAAAAGCTGTCGACTCAGGCGCACAGTTTTCATCAATTGAAATTTCATCACATGGCATTCATCAATATAGGGCGAAAGCCGTCGAATTAAATACTGCTATTTTTACAAATTTAACCAGAGACCATCTTGATTATCACGGAGATATGAAAAGCTACGGTGAGGCAAAAAGACAGTTATTTTTAAGAAAAAATCTTAAAAATGCAGTGATTAACGTCGATGATAAACTTGGTAGAAAGCTTGCTAAAGATACAGATATCACTGCTGATAAATGGTTGGTTAGTACTAAGCTTCCAACAGCAGGTGCAAATCTGGAGCGATGGGTCTGGGCGGAAGATGTCGTCTTTAGTCTTGAAGGTATACGCGCAAAAATATTCACCCCATGGGGTAGCGGAAAATTAGACTCTCCATTGATCGGCGCGTTCAATCTTTCAAACCTACTTTTGGTTGTTGCAGCTTTAGGCGGAATATTAAAAGACCTTCCATTAATACTCTCCGCTCTAAAAAAAGCAAAAGCTCCACCTGGAAGAATGGATACACTCGGATTTAAAGTAAAAGATATTATTGATAAACCCTTAGTAATTATTGATTATGCGCATACTCCAGATGCATTAGAAAAAGCACTGACTGCAATAAGAGAGCATTGCACTGGGATAATAACTTGCGTGTTTGGCTGTGGAGGTGACCGCGATACGGGTAAGCGATCTTTGATGGCAAAGATCTCGGAAAAACTGGCAAATAAAGTAATCGTTACTTCTGACAATCCGAGGATGGAGTCAATAGCTGAAATAAAAAATAATGTGTTTGATGGTTTTTTAAAACCTGAAAAAATTAAATATTTTGAATCAAGAGCTGAAGCTATATCTTTTGCTATAAAAAATTCAAGAAAAGGGGATGCTGTTTTAGTCGCCGGTAAGGGACATGAGGAATATCAAATAATTGCTAAGGAAAAAATATTCTTCAGTGACAGAATTGAATGTATGAAGGCATTGGAGACATTAGAAAATGATTGATTTGTCTCTTATTGAAATAGCTAATGCACTGAATGCGAATATTATAGTAAATACACCTGAAGCTAAAAATATTGATGAGTTAGGTGATTTAGTAATAAATTTTGTTTGTTCTGATACACGGATTATAAAAGCAAAACCCAAAAAAGATAACCAGGGAACTTTGTTTGTAGCGATAAAAGGTCCCCATTTTGATGCACATAACTTTTTACTTGAAGCTCAAGAGTTAGGAGTCTCTGCATTGATTATAGAAGATTTCATAGATGAGCTAATAGATATTCCTCAAATTCAGGTTAGTAATACTAGGATTGCTTTAGCCATTATTTCAGAAATTACGCGCAATAAAAGTTCTGCTAAATTTATTGCTGTAACAGGTAGTAATGGAAAGACAACTGTAAAGGAAATGATTGCAAGTATTCTAAAGCTGGAAGGTGAGACGTTTGCAACGATTGGAAATCTTAATAACAGTATTGGCGTTCCTCTTTCACTCTTACAATTAAAAAACACGACAGAATATGCTGTTCTAGAGTTAGGTGCGAGCGAAATTGGTGAAATTAATTTTACCGCTGATCTGGTTAAACCTAAAGTAGCGTTAGTCAATAATGTATCTGCAGCTCATTTACAAGGGTTCGGTGATCTGCAAGGGGTGGCACAAGCAAAAAGTGAAATTTATGCCAGTCTTCCTGTAGATGGCACTGCAGTTATCAACTTAGATGATGATTTTTCACAATATTTTCTACAAAAAAGTCAGGCAACGGTGATTACTTTTTCAACTAGTAATATAGAAAAGAATGAATTAAAAGTGGATGTTTATGCGCAAAATAAAAAACTAGATAGCCAGCATAAAGCAAATTTCGAAATCGTATATCAAGGAGAGAAAGTTAAAGTCACCTTGCCTTTAGTCGGAAAACATAATATTAGTAATGCATTAGCTGCCGCTAGTTGTTGTATTGCAATTGGATGTTCTCTAAAAACGATAGCCAAGGGATTATCCGAAGTTGCATGTGTTAGTGGCAGACTTAATATATTGTATCACTCGTCAGGATGTAGAATTATTGATGATACATATAATGCCAGTTTAAACTCAATAAAAGTTGCAATTGACCTTTTAAGTGAATATCAATCGCCAAGAATATTAGTGCTTGGCGATATGGCCGAATTGGGAGATCAAGCACGACAATCTCATGAAGAAATTGGCCGTTATGCTTCAGCTAAAAATATCGATCGTTTATATAGCTACGGTGAGCTCACTAAGCTATCTCAAAATGCTTTTAACTCAACTCTTTCTATAACAGGAAAACATTTTAACAACCACTCAGATTTAACAAGTGCATTAACCTGCGAGCTAAAAATAGCAACAACCATTTTAATTAAAGGATCACGAAGTTCGCACATGGAGGAAATAGTTCAATCGCTTATGGTAAAGGAACAATTTGACAAAAATTATAATATAAAACCGATGAGAAGCGAGTTAATCGGTGAAACAGATGTGGGAGAAATATAATGTTACTTTGGTTGGCTAATTATTTAGAGCAGTTTGTATCTGGTTTTAATGTCTTTCAATATTTAACACTGCGTGGGATTTTAAGCGTAATTACAGCATTTCTAATATCCCTTTTACTCGGCCCTTATATGATTAGGAAGCTAAGCCATAAACAAATAGGTCAAACGGTTCGTGACGACGGTCCGCAAACACATTTAAAAAAGTCGGGCACACCTACAATGGGTGGCGCTTTGATTTTAGCCGCTATAACCATCTCTACTATTTTATGGGGAGATTTAGATAGTCGATTTATCTGGACGGTTTTATTAACGACATTAGGCTTTGGATTAGTTGGATGGGTTGATGACTATCGAAAGATAATTTATAAAGATCCTAAAGGTCTAGCTTCGAGGTGGAAATATTTTTGGCAGTCAGTAGTCGGATTAGCTGCAGTAGTATTTTTATTTTCAAGTGCCGAGTCGACTGTAGAAACAACATTATATTTACCATTTTTCAAAAATGTTGCAATTAATATGGGTTTTGGCTATATCCTTTTTAGTTACTTTGTCATAGTTGGCACGAGCAATGCCGTGAACTTAACTGATGGCTTAGATGGGTTAGCTATATTGCCAACCGTTTTAGTCGCTAGTGCCCTTGGCGTATTTGCATATTTAACTGGTAATGTTAATTTTTCTGAATACTTATCAATTCCTTATGTAGCAGGAACTGGAGAGCTGATTATTTTTTGTGGAGCAATTGCCGGGTCCGGTTTAGGTTTTTTATGGTTTAACACCTACCCCGCCCAGGTTTTTATGGGTGATGTGGGTGCGCTAGCTTTAGGTGCTGCGCTTGGAGTAGTAGCGGTTATTGTTAGACAAGAATTTGTATTGTTTATTATGGGAGGAGTATTTGTAATAGAAACCGTTTCTGTGATTTTACAAGTAGCATCGTTTAAATTGACCGGAAAAAGAATTTTTAATATGGCACCACTTCACCACCATTATGAGTTAAAAGGCTGGCCTGAACCTAGAGTAATAGTAAGATTTTGGATTATATCAGTCATTTTGGTTTTGATTGGTTTAGCAACATTAAAGTTAAGATAGAAAGAAGAAAATAAACTATATAATGAAATCAATAATGCAACATAAGAACATCATATTCGGACTTGGCAAGTCTGGGATGTCCTGTGCTCATTATTTTGATAGGAAAGAGATCACCTATACATTAATTGATACTCGAACTAAATTATCTAACAAAGATGAACTTTCAGCTTTAGAGTACTGTCAAGCGAGTTACTTTGGTACGATTAATGAAGATATTTTAGATCATTGTGAAATGCTAATAGTTAGCCCAGGGATCTCTCTTAAACATTCGTGGATACGTGAAGCGCAAAAAAGAAATATTGAAATCTGCGGCGATATTGAGTTGTTTGCAAGAGAATGTAATAAAAAAATTGTAGCGGTTACAGGATCAAATGGTAAAAGTACCGTGACAGAGTTAACTCAGAAATTAATTTTCGCATCAGGTCTTAATGTACAAATGGCTGGTAATATCGGCTTGCCTGTTTTAGATTATTTAGCTTGTGATAATGGACAACAATTACCCGACATATTTATATTAGAATTATCAAGTTTTCAGCTAGACCTAATTCGTTCGCTTAAAGCTGATGTGGCGGTATTGTTAAATATTAGTGAAGACCATATGGATCGTTATGATTGTTATAATGATTATGTTGAATCAAAAAGATCGATTTTTAATGGTGCAAAAAATAAAATTTTTAATTTTGATGACAAACAGTGTTTTCCGCCAAAAGCTGAGGTTTCCGACGCTACCTTCTCTATTGAAAAAAATGTCATTGAACTGGATTGTATGATTGCAAAAATTTCCAAAGGCGATTCAAGAGAAGGCAGAAGCTATGACTTTCTTTTGAATCAAAAATTGGTTCTTAATTCAAAAAAATTAAATATTGTAGGCAAACATAATTATGCCAATATTTTAGCCAGTTTATCTATTCTTGAGTTATTGAATATAGATCTTAATAAAAATATTCTTTCTACTTTATATGGTTACATTGGGATGAAACATCGGTTTCAATTGGTTTCCAAAAAATTTAACTGTCATTGGATCAATGATTCGAAAGCAACCAACGTAGGAGCAACGATTGCGGCTTTGGATAATTTTGAATCCAGCACAAACCAACAATTGATTTTAATCGCAGGTGGTGATTCAAAGCAGAGTGATCTAACACCATTAATTCGTGAGTTTGAGGACAAAGTTGATAGTTTAATACTACTTGGAAAAGATGCACAATTATTTGCTAATCTATCCAATAAAATAAAAGCATATTTTGCCAAAAATATGCTGCAAGCTATTGAGATTGCAAAGTCTCTATTAGATGGGTTATCGAATTCAAAGCAATCAACCGTTCTTCTTTCACCAGCTTGCGCCAGTTTGGATATGTTCAAAAATTTTGAAGATAGAGGTGATCAATTTATCAAAGCAATAGAGGTACTGAAATGAATTTTCAAGTATCAACTATCGGTGAATTTGTCAAAACTGGAAATTTTTCAAGTTTAAATCAGAGTCAGATATTATTTGATAGAACTTTGCTAGGTGTTGTAGTGATATTGATTGCTATCGGCATGATTATGGTGACATCAAGCTCTATGTATTACGCTCAGAATACATTTAATGGCCATTCATTTCATTTTATTAATCGACATATTATTTATTTAATAATTTCTTTTGTCTTGGGTGCTTTAGTACTGACACAACCAGTTATTCGTTGGCAAAAGTATGGACCATATCTATTGGTTGTGGGAATACTATTATTAATACTTGTATATTTCGCGGGTAAAAGCGTGAACGGTAGTAGAAGATGGTTAAGTATTGGTCCGTTGACATTTCAAGTGTCTGAAGTGGTAAAATTATTTGTTATCGTATATCTCGCAGGTTATCTGGTGAGAAGAACTGATGAAATTCAAAATCAATTTGCTGGATTTCTTAAACCATTGATTGTATTAGCTTTAATCTCATTTCTATTGATTTTAGAGCCAGATTTTGGCGCGACGGTGGTTATTTTATCAACCAGTATGGCGATGCTATTTTTGGGTGGTGCAAAGCTATGGCAGTTTATTGGATTAGCCGCTACTGTCGGAGTTACATTAATTGCTCTTGTAATTTATTCACCTTATAGGCTTAAAAGGGTATTAACTTTTATGGATCCATGGGCTGTTCAATTTGGAGATGGCTATCAATTAACTCAATCACTAATTGCTTTCGGTAGAGGTAATATTTTTGGTCAAGGTCTAGGCAATAGTTTACAAAAACTTTCCTATCTGCCCGAGGCTCATACAGATTTTATTTTTGCAGTTTTGGCTGAAGAGCAAGGACTAATTGGTGTTTTAATCGTGATGTTATTATTCTTTATTTTATTTTATAGAAGTATGAAAATCGGAAGAAAAGCGCTAATGCAACAAAGAGCTTTTTCAGCTTATTTAGCTTATGGTATTGGCTTTTGGTTAACCTTTCAGGCCTTGATAAATATTGGTGTAACTAGTGGGGCGTTACCCACTAAAGGATTAACTTTACCTTTTGTTAGCTACGGTGGTAATAGTCTATTGATATGCAGTATTGCTATTGGTCTTCTATTGCGTATTGATTACGAAAACAAATTAGTAACAAATAAACAACTTAATGCCGAGGAATCTGAAATAAAATATATTTCAGATTCAAGTGAAAAGAAAAGCGTTAAAGAAAAAAAGAGTAAGCGTTAAATTGACTTCTTCTAATCACAAAAATATATCGGAAAAACGTGTTCTTATTATGGCTGGAGGTACAGGTGGGCATATATTTCCTGGATTAGCCGTTGCGAAAGAATTACAAAAAAGAGAATGTAATGTTTTTTGGTTAGGCAGTTTTAATGGAATGGAAGAAGATATTATTAGTAAAACGGATATTCCACTTAGCTTGATCAGCGTAGTTGGTTTACGAGGGAACGGATTGTTAGGATGGATAAAATCACCATTTTTGATTGTTAAATCAGTGATTAGCTCTATATTGGTTCTTAGAAAAATTAAACCGCAACTAGTGATTGGTTTCGGTGGTTTTGCATCAGGCCCTGGTGGGTTGGCTGCATACATTTTGAGGATTAGATTAGTTATTCATGAACAGAATGCGATTGCTGGTATGACAAACCGATATTTATCAAAGCTTGCAAGCAAAGTATTGCTCGGATTTCCTAATGCATTTGGTAATAGGGATGATAAAAAAATTAGAGTTGTTGGTAATCCAGTACGAGAAGAAATAAAAAATATTACTAAGAAAAAAAAAGACTTAAGTGAGAATATAAATATACTGGTGTTAGGCGGTAGTCGAGGTGCTAGAAAATTAAACAAATTATTGCCTGAAATATTGGATTCAGTTAAAGAAAAAAATGTCAGGATTGTTCATCAATCCGGTAAAGGTAATCAAACGTCGACCATTGAGGAATATAATAAATTTTCATGTGATGTTGAAGTCATTGAGTTTATTGAAAGTATGGATAAATATTTATCTTGGGCTGATGTTGTTATTTGCCGGTCTGGTGCTTCGAGCGTCTCGGAAATTGCTGCTGTTGGTTTGGCGGCAATATTAATACCGTTTCCGTTTGCTGTTGATGACCACCAGTTTTTTAATGCTTTATGGTTATCTGATAATAATGCTGCAAAACTCATAAGAGATAATACTTTGGACACGATTGAATCAAAAAATATCATTAAAAATTTATTAAAATCAGAAAACAAAATGATTGATATGGGTATTCAAGCAAAAAAAATGGCCTATTTGAATGCTGTTGAAAGTATAGCTGATGAATGTGAAAAATCTATTAATAGTACATTTATAAAAAACAACTTGAAGGTTGCTTAATGTTAAATCAACACACATCAAATAATCTAAATATTCCAGAAATGAGACGAATAAAACGGATTCATTTTATTGGTATTGGTGGCGCTGGTATGTGCGGAATTGCCGAAGTATTAATTAACCAAGGTTATTTTATAACAGGATCAGATCCTCTGAAAAGTGAAACAACTGAAAGGTTAATAACTCTTGGCGCACAGGTTTATAATCGTCATTCTGCGAATAATGTTTTAGGTGTTGATGTAGTGGTTGCGAGTACTGCCATTTCAAATAACAATGTGGAAATTGAGGCCGCTCGGGATAGAAGAATTCCTGTTGTGCCTCGAGCAGAAATGTTAGCGGAGTTAATGCGTTTTAGACATGGTGTAGCCGTTGCTGGGACACATGGCAAAACAACAACTACCAGTTTATTAGCAACTATTTTCGCAGAAGCGGGACTTGATCCAACTTACGTTATCGGAGGACTACTCAATCGTTTAGGTTCAAATGCAAAATTAGGAAAAAGCCGTTATTTTATTGCTGAGGCGGATGAAAGTGATGCGTCTTTTTTACACTTACAACCAATGGTATCGATTGTTACTAACATTGATATGGATCATATGGATACATATGATGGTGATTTTGAAAAATTAAAAAAAACTTTTGTCGATTTCATTCACAATCTGCCATTCTATGGTTTGGCCGTTTTATGCGGTGATGATGAATCTATCTTGGATATTATCCCAAAATTAAATCGACCTTATGTGACTTATGGTTTTAATGATGACGTTGATTATCAGGCAGTTGAGTTTATACAAAAAGGAACGGTCAGTGAATATAAAATTAAAAGAAAGAATAAACCTGGACTAATTAAAATAGTTTTAAACATGCCTGGGAAGCATAACGTTCTAAATTCGCTGGCTGCTTTTGCAGTTGCTAATGAAGACAATGTGAATGGTGCTTCAATTGCACAAGCGCTACAAAATTTCTCAGGTATCGGACGTCGTTTTCAAAGTCATGGAGTATTTGAAACTGAAAAGGGAGAGGTTGAATTAGTTGATGATTATGGTCATCACCCTACAGAAATAAAAGCAACTATTGAGGCGGTTAAAAGTGGCTGGAAGGGTAAGCGCCTAGTGATGGTTTTTCAGCCTCATCGTTATACTAGAACAAGAGATCTTTATGAGGATTTTGCTAGTGTATTAAGCAATGTTGATTTATTAATTATGTTAGATGTTTATGCTGCTGGAGAAAAACCAATAGCTGGGGCAGATAGTCGTTCTTTATGTAGAACTATAAGACAACATGGAAAAACTGAACCTGTGTTTGTAGAAAAAATTGACGACTTAGATAGTGCAATTAACGCCATTATCAATGATGGTGATTTGTTGTTAACGCAAGGTGCCGGTAATGTTGGGGGTCTAGCAAAGACTTGGGCAGCAAATAAATTGTCATTTATTAAAAATGACTAATTACTAAAAGGTTAATGAAGAAATAGAATGAGTGGTTTAAATCGAAATTTTACGAGAGAGTTTGGTCGCGTAGGCGTGCTCTATGGTGGAGAAAATGCGGAACGCGAAATTTCTCTTCTCTCGGGTAATGCGGTTTATGAAGCTCTAATTAAAGAAGGCATTAATGCGGTAAAAATTGATACTAAAGACAATTTATTGAATCAACTTATAGCAGAAAAAATTGAGCGGGCTTTTATCGTCTTACATGGAAGAGATGGTGAAGATGGGGTTGTACAGGGTTTCTTGAAATTTTTGAATATACCTTACACAGGAAGTGATACGTCGAGTTCTGCTTTAACGATGAATAAAGCTCACAGCAAAGTGATTGCTAAAAATGAAGGTATTAAAACGGCATTATTTTCGTTGGTGGATAAAAATAAAAAATATCTATTGCGTGATGCTATAGCTGAAATTTCAAAATTGAACTTACCATTGTTCGTGAAGCCAGTTAGAGAAGGATCAAGTGTAGGGATGTCAAAAGTAGAGTCTGCAACATCTTTGGTCATGGCGGTAGAACTTGCACAAAAATATGACTCGGTGATGATTGAACAATATGTACCCGGTAAAGAATATACCGTTACCATTTTAAATGATGTGGCATTGCCAAGTATTAGCATGGTAACTGCAAATAGTTTTTATGATTATGAAGCAAAATATAAATCTGATGAAACGCAGTATTTTTGTCCCAGTGGATTAAATGATGAAGATGAGCATGCTGTTCAGCAATTAGCTTTACAATCTTTTAGAGCATTAGGTTGTTCTGGATGGGGACGAGTAGACTTTATTAGGGATGAAGTTAGTCAAAATTTCATGTTATTAGAAGTCAATACAGTACCAGGTATGACTAAGACATCACTTGTCCCCAAATCTGCTAAAGCGAATGGTTTATCATTTGAAATGCTTGTCATTGAAATACTAAAAACGTCATTAAGAGATGTGAATTCTTCTAAAGGAGTTATACATGGCTAAAAAAATGGCAGTAAGAAATAAGCATGAAAGAAATAACGCCGCGGTGTCGTTGTCTAGAATTTCAGGTACAGTATCAGCATTAATAAAAAAATTATTAAAATATTCGCTCGTCTTTAGTTTAGTTGCTTTGTGTGTGTTTATTTTTAAAATATCAAAGGAGAGTTTAGTTGAACAGTGGAAAGTGACAGAAATTTCCATTAATAATAATTTGAATCTAGTCGAGCCGCGCAGTATTGCGAGTATTCTTAAAAAGAAAAAGTACGCCTATTTATTAGATATTGATGTGGAAAAATTACATGACGAAATTGTAAACTTAGAGTGGGTGAAGCAAGTTAAAATACGTAAAAAATGGCCAAATACTATTGAATTATTAGTTGAAGAATATAAACCAATTGCTCGAATTAATGAAAGTGTTCTAATTGATTCAGGGAAGCTTATTAGTGTAAATGTGAAAGAAGCATATAGTCATTTACCTCAGATAACTTTTGAGCCGAGTTTTGATATAACTGCAGAAGAAAATCAATATATTGAAATTTTTGATCTATATCAAAATATGCAAAGAGACTTAATGTCAATCGGAATTAGAGTTGAATCTTTAAATATTAGTGGCGGTTTTTCATGGACTTTAAATACTGAAAGTAATATGGAAATTAAAATTGGCAGAAAGCATCAAGTGATGAGAATTGAGCGGTTAATTAGTTCATTGCCTTTTGTTGAAAAGTTACAACAGATTAGGACAGTTGATCTTAGATACAATAATGGGTTTTCAGTTAGTAAAAAAAAGAGTTTTAAAAATTTAGATAGTTTGCTCGGATGACTAAATATTTTAGATTAATAATTGAATGCAAATAGTTAGATACAGAGAATTTAAAAATTCATATCAAAAAATTGATGTGTTAAAACAATGGAAAAGAGACATAGAATCATGTCAAAAATAAATGAAAAAAAATTAATTGTTGGTCTGGATATAGGCACTTCAAAAGTGGTTGCGATTGTCGGAGAAATAAGCCAAGACGGAGCTTCAAATATAAGAACAGATATTATCGGGATTGGCTCACATCCGTCTAAAGGTTTAAAAAAAGGCGTGGTCGTTAATATTGAATCTACAGTGCAATCAATACAAAGAGCCGTTGAAGAAGCAGAGTTGATGGCAGGATGTCAGATACATTCAGTTTATGCAGGCATTGCTGGAAGCCATATTAGTAGCTTGAATTCTCATGGCATCGTTGCAATCAGAGATAGTGAAGTTAACGCGAGTGATGTAGAAAGAGTGATTGATGCAGCTAAAGCTGTAGCCATTCCAGCGGATCAAAGAATTATTCATATATTGCCTCAAGAATTTGTAATTGATAATCAAGAAGGTATTCGTGAGCCTATTGGAATGTCTGGTGTGAGATTAGAAGCGAAAGTGCATATGGTTACTGGTGCAGAAAGTGCCGCTCAAAACATTTTTAAATGCATAAAACGATGCGGACTTGAGGTCGACGATATTATTTTGGAACAACTCGCATCAAGTTATTCAGTATTAACTGAAGATGAAAAAGAGCTAGGTGTTTGTCTTGTCGATATTGGTGGAGGTACTACGGATATTGCGATTTTTACGGAAGGTGCAATAAGGCATACAGCAGTCATACCTATCGCTGGTGATCAGGTGACCAATGATATAGCTGTTGCATTACGAACACCGACTCAATTTGCGGAAGATATCAAAATAAAATATGCCTGTGCTTTAAAACAATTAGCATCTTTAGACGACATGATTGAAGTACCCGGTGTTGGTGGGCGTGATCCTAAGAAGATGTCACGTCAAACTTTAGCAGAAGTGGTTGAGCCACGTTATGAAGAATTATTTACTCTAATTCAAGCGGAGCTAAGACGTAGTGGGTTCGAAGAAGTTATCCCTGCCGGCGTCGTTTTGACGGGCGGATCCTCAAAAATGGAAGGGCTTGTTGAACTCGCTGAAGAAGTTTTTCATATGCCGGTTAGATTGGGATTACCTAAAGGTATTGGTGGATTAGTTGATGTTGTCAAGAATCCCATTCATGCAACAGGCGTTGGTTTATTACTTTTTGGCCAGCAACAAAGTTTTCATAATAATGCCTTTGTTGATGATAGTAGTTCTTTAAACGGGATCTTTGGTCGAATGAAACGATGGTTTAGTGGTTTTTAATTGTTAGTTTAAGGTAGTTAGTTTTAGTTGAAAGGTTTTACAAGAAAATTAGTTTTACATTTTTATTTACAAATTTTTATTTTTATAATTTAGTTTTTAACTGGGAATGTTGACATAACGAAGGGGAAGTATCATGCCAAATATGTTTGAAATAATGGATAGTCCGAGTAGTAATGCGGTAATTAAAGTAATTGGAGTAGGGGGGGGAGGTGGTAATGCAGTTGAACATATGCTTTCTTCTAACGTAGACGGAGTTGAATTTATTTGTGCAAATACCGATGCACAAGCATTAGAGCGCTCGTCTGTTAAAGTCTCTCTTCAATTAGGTCGCGAAATCACAAAAGGTTTAGGTGCAGGCGCCAATCCTGAGATTGGACGTCAAGCTGCGCTTGAAGATCGGGAGCGTATATGTGAACTGTTAACGAATACCGACATGGTGTTTATTACCGCCGGTATGGGAGGTGGTACTGGAACAGGCGCAGCTCCTGTTATTGCGGAAATAGCGAAAGAAATGGGTATATTAACCGTCGCAGTTGTTACTAAACCATTTATTTTTGAAATGAAGAAAAGAATGAAAATAGCGGAGCAAGGAATAAATGAACTTCGTCAACATGTAGACTCACTTATCATTGTCCCAAATGACAAAGTGCTTAGTGTAATGAAGGGCAAAAAATTAACAGAAGCGTTCAAAGCCGCAAATGATGTATTACATGGCGCTGTGCAAGGTATTGCTGAGTTAATGACTTGTCCTGGTTTAATCAATGTGGATTTTGCTGATGTAAAAACCGTAATGTCAGAGAAAGGAATGTCTATGATGGGTAGTGGAGTTGGTCAAGGTGAGGATAGAGCTACTCGAGCTGCAGAACTAGCAGTTTCAAGTCCTTTACTAGAAGATGTTGACTTATCCGGCGCAAAAGGAATTTTGGTTAATATTACGTCAGGTGAAGATATGACGATAGATGAATATTCTGAAGTGGGGAGTGTAGTACAAGATATTGCTGCGGATGATGCAACCGTTGTGATTGGAACAGCAATTGACCCGGAATTAAAAGATGAAATACGTGTAACAGTTGTTGCAACGGGTATTGGTGGAATGATTGAAACTGAAGCTAAACCACCGGTTCTTTCAGAAGTGAAAAAAGAAAGTCCTACAAAAGCAGATGGAACCACTGATTATGGCAAGCTTCAACAGCCAACTGTGATTAGAAATAATGCCGGTCAAACTAAGCAAACGGTTGGTAGTGATATGGAATATTTAGATATTCCGGCATTTTTAAGAAAACAGGCTGACTAACAATTATTTGGAGTCAATTTACACACTCCCTAGCCCTTTAGCTAGGGAGTGTGTTTTATGTAGCTATTGCTGAGATCTCAAACATCAAGTCTGAATCAGAAACCTGAATGGATTCAATAAAGTATTTTCACAAAGTAGTGAACTCGTTGTTTAATTTTAAATCTAAGTAACTGCTGTATTTGTTGTTATTCCAGCTAGTTGATTGAAAAAGCGAACAGAAATAATGTGATCTTTAGTCTATTTATGTTAATATTCCACAATTGTGCAGGTGTCTGGTCGGATGAGTTGTTTATTGTTCGGTGTAATATTGCTCTTATAGATAGAAGTGAAATTGGAATTTCATGTAATGTATTTATCGAACTAAATGGAATTGTTAATAAAGTAGTAACGTTATTAAAGTAATTTCTTTTTGGGAAACTTGAACGCCATGATTAGACAAAGAACATTAAAAACAGCCATTAGAGCAACCGGTGTTGGCCTGCATACTGGAGAAAAGGTTTTTCTTACTCTCCGACCTGCGCCTGTAGATGCTGGAATTATTTTCCGCAGAATTGATTTAGATCCCATTGTTGAAATAATAGCCGCTCCTGAAAATGTTGGTGATACATCGCTTTCCACATGTTTAATTAAAGATGATGTACGCATCTCGACTGTCGAACACTTGCTAGCAGCGATGGCTGGTTTAGGTATCGACAACGCTATTATTGACGTATCTGCACCCGAAGTACCCATTATGGATGGTAGTGCTGGTCCTTTTGTTTTTTTACTACAATCCGCGGGCATTGAGAAGCAGTCAAAAGCTAAGAAGTTTATCCGCATTAAAAAACGAGTAGAAGTTACTGACGGAGATAAAAAAGCCATTTTTGAACCTTTTGATGGTTTTAAAGTATCTTTTGGAATTGATTTTGACCATCCTGTTATTTCAGCCAGTGCCAGTTTTTCTGAAGTAGATTTTTCCGCAACTTCTTTTGTAAAAGAAATCAGTCGTGCAAGAACTTTTGGTTTTATGAATGATATAGAACATTTGCGCTCTAAGAATTTAGTTCGTGGGGGCAGCATGGATAATGCGATTGTTTTAGATGATTATCGAGTGTTGAATGAAGATGGATTACGCTATGATGATGAATTTGTAAAACATAAAATTCTTGATGCCATTGGTGATCTCTATTTATTAGGGAATAGTTTAGTTGGCGCATTTACTGGCGTAAAATCAGGACACGCGTTAAATAATCTTTTACTGAGGGCATTAGTTGCCGATAAAGAAGCATGGGAAGTTGTTACCTTTGAAGATAATGATCTAGCACCGATTTCATATATTATGAATCCTGGAATGGCTGTTTAAACTCAAAGTATTTTCATTAAGCCGAGCATGCTCGGTTTTCGAATCTTTAGAGTGAGCCAAGCAATGCTAATTAAGGGATAAAGGATAAAATGGCTATTCTGGTTGAATAACAATTTCAATTTTTGATAGCCCGCTATATCCAGCAGTACGAAAATCAGAGAGTAAATCAGGTAATTTAAAACGTAATTTATTTGCCCAAATAGAAGAGTTTACAGCAATGACTAAAGTGCTACTTCTAAGGTTGATAACTCTGCAATGTTTAGCAATGCCTTCAGAAAGAAACTGAGGAAGTTGTTCTTTTAGAGCGGTAATCGTAGACAAGCGATGCATTAAAAATTGAACATCTCCATTAGGATCGTTTAAAATTTTGTTAACCGTTTGTGGTCGTTTTTTTGCCATTGTGATAAACGCTTAGTACCTATTATTAGAGCTTGAAGAATAAAAAATTGTATGTACGAATTAACTAAATAAAGTATACCTAAAATTGAAACAAAACCCTACAGAATAAAACTATGAGTATAACCATTTTAAAAAGAAGTTCTCACGGCATGCGGAGTGTTAAATTACGTAGCCGTTATTTATATAGCTTTGTAATTTTTCTTTTTTTGTTTCCTCTTATCGCCGCTTACTTAGGCTATAACTATGCTCTTTCAAGTAAAAAACTCATGGTTGTTCAGGCTGAAACTATCAGTCAATGGCAACTAGAATTACACAATCAAAAACAAGAAATAGATAGTGCCAAATTAACGTCTACACAAAAACTAAATGCGATGACAGCGAGGTTAGCCATGCTTCAAGCGCATGTGAGAAGGTTGGATGCCGCTGGTGAAAGAATATTGAGTATTTCAGGTATTGATGCGAAAGAGTTTAACTTTAAACAAAGTCCCGCTTTAGGTGGACCTAATAGTCAAGAAACGAAGACATTAAATTTAACAACAAATAATGCAACTCTAAGCAATACATTTACAAATGTAGAATTACTTTTGGAATCAAGAGAACAACAAATGATGGTTTTGGAGTCATTGTTGATGGATAAACACATGGGAGTAGAGCGATTTATTTCTGGGCGTCCCACGAGGGCTGGTTGGTTATCTTCTTTTTATGGAAAACGTATAGACCCTTTTAATGGTAAACCTGCTTGGCATGGCGGAATTGATTTTGCCGGTACCGAGGGAGATTTTGTTTACTCAACTGCTGCGGGTGTTGTAACTTGGGTTGGGGATCGTTCGGGTTATGGTCTTTTAATTGAAATCAGTCATGGTGATGGATTAGTGACTCGATATGGGCATAATAAAAGTGCTCAAGTAAAAACCGGAGATGTTGTAAGCAAAGGGCAGGCTATTTCGACCATGGGGAATTCTGGACGTTCTACTGGAGCACATGTTCATTATGAGATATTAATTAATGGCAAGGCTCGCGATCCGCTTAAATATGTTAATCGTAAGGCTAAGAAGTCTTGATTTTATTGATAAAGATAAAACTTAAAAATACTCCTTATTGTTCAAACTAAGGAGTCGATATAGCTTACATTAAACAATCCCAAACTGATTCAAAGGCAACCGTCTAAAGCGTCTTCCGCTGGCATTATAAATCGCATTACATAATGCAGGCGAAAAGGGGGTACACCTGGTTCACTGACTCCTGCTGGGTGTTGTTCGTTTTTTATAATTTCAACCTGAACGTCAGGAACTTGTGCCATTCTTACCATTTCATAATCGTGGAAATTACTTTGCTCTACAATACCCTTATCGGCGGTTATTTCACCGTTAAAAGCGTTAGACAGTAATTAAATAGCTGCACCTTCCATTTGTGATTTCACTCTATCTGGGTTGATTACTTTACCGGCATCTATAACATAAAATATTTTCTCAAATTTAACTTTACCTTTGATAAAGGACACTCGAACTACAGTTGCGACATAGCTACAAAAACTTCTGTTTGCTGCAATGCCAATTCTATGACCTTTTGGTAATTTATCACCCCAGTTTGCATTCTTAGCGACGGCATTTATTACATTTTTAAGGCGGGCTGCATCAATTGGAAAATCATCAAAAGACTCACCGTAGTTAGAATATTTATAGCCATCTTCGCTTAGATCAACCTTTTGGTCTTTCCCAATCAGTTTCAATAAGTAATCTTTGGAATCCAACCCAGACTCAACTGCCATATCATCTGCGAAGGAGCAAGCCTCAAATGCATTATTGATGTTAGTGACTGAGCGAACCCAACCGATCCTTAAAAAGTATCGCTTTCACCGTTGCTTATTTTAATATTAGATAAATCAAATGGAATATCACTTTGGCCTAATTCTGAACTTCCCGCTTGTGTAGCTGCGGGATTGAAAGTAGGCATATTGGATGATTAACCATGCCATGATACCAACCGGTTGCATTGCCTTCTTTGTCGAAAGTAGCGCTTAATTTTTGATAACTTGCATTGAGGAACGTTTAGTTCAATCCAAGTTTTTTGTAGCGGATGAGCGGCATTGTCGGATAAGCCTTCTATAGTTGTAGATTCTTGCCCAACGACCGCAGATATAGGTCATACACAAGAACGAGTCGCCTCACCATTAATATGGTCTGTGTAAGCTCCACAGAGGCATTTGCCACAGCCATACTTGCTTCCAGGTAGTTTGACGATATAACGAAGAGCCTAAAGTAACCGCATATCGCCGAAAACGTCTTTTTGCTGTGTTTTACTATTAATTTTTAGATCGATCATCTTCTGATCCTTACTGGTAGCTACAAAACTTCAAATTTAAATAAAGCTTTAAAATAACTCGGTTTATATGGTCTTTTGATATTGATCAAATGTTTTAAATCTTCAGGCGTATCTAAGTCAAATGCGGCGTCTGGAATTCTAACAATTTCTAAAATGCTGGAGTATTTAGTTAATAGTTGTTTAACACCTTTTTCTTTTAGTAAAAGCAATTCATCATAATAGAGTTTCGAATAAATTTCAGGTGCACCTGTTGTTACTTTGTTAGATTTTATATCCGCATATTGAGAAGCTGCGATTCCGTTATCAGAACGTTGCCAACAGTTAATCAATTTGTAGTAGCTCTTGTTAAATTCGCTGACTACTTTTTCAAAGTAGCGTGGTATTGTTCCACCGTAAGTTATACTTAGGTACTTTGCGCGGTTGTTGTAAAAATTCTTTAAGTTTTGACCCTAAACATTCCCAACAACTAGACATTCATTGCAGACAATTAATTCGCCTAGAACTTGCGTCGGGAATTGTGTTTTTAAGGAGCTGCCGTTTAAGATATGAAAGGAATTAGTGTTCATTTTATTCTTTAGTTTCCTAGTTCAATATTTGTTTTTATTACTTCAGCCAATTTAGTTGCTACTTACCACCAGCTAGATCAACAAATGATCCGGTAATGTAAGATGCTTCATTTGATAATAGAAAAGCAATCGATGCAGCAACTTCTTCTGGTTCTCCTCCACGTTGAAGAGGTATTAAGTTTTTAACACGCTCAATCCTATCAGGTTCGCCCCCGTCAGAGTGCATATTTGTATGAATAAATCCCGGTCGCACACAATTAACACGAATATTTTCACTTGCAACTTCTAGAGATAGTCCCTTTGTTAATGTATCGATTGCACCCTTTGATGCTGCATAATCGACGTATTCATTAGGAGCACCTAACCTTGAAGCAGCTGAGGAAACATTGACAATTGAACCGCCATTTCTCATGCGTTTAATGGCCTCTCGGCAACACAAAAAATAACTAGTAACATTGGTCGTAAGAACTTTATTAATTCTTTCAGCGGACATTTCTGTTACTCGCATCTGTGGTAATAATATACCTGCGTTATTGACTAAATGAGTAATGCGACCTAAACAACTATCAATTTCATTGAAAAGGCGAATGACATCATTTTCATTAGAAACATCCGCTTGTATAGCTATAGCTTTACCACCATCGCTTTCTATTTGAGTTACGACTTTGTTTGCCTCAATTACATTTGTAATGTAATTAATACAAACGGCGTAACCTAACTTAGCCAAATGTTTTGCTGTGGCAGCACCAATCCCTCTAGAGCCACCAGTTATTAATACTATTGAATACATTGACGATCCTTGTTGCAGTCTAAAGACAAGTGTTTTCGAAATTAAAACACAGCATAAATTTTCGATAATCGCGTATAGTTTTACCAGCTATCACTAACTTTACTCGCTTAACTTTTTATTTGGGTCTAGAAAGAACATTGTCTTGCAACCGCAAACTAGAGACCCACACATCGACTACAACTGATTTAACTTGTAGATACAGCCTATAAACCAGAACGTTAACTGACAATAATACAACACTATGCAACCTAAACTATTTATCTTCTCAGACAATAATAAAATGTAAACATGTCATTTGTTTTTTACTAACTCATCTTTTGTTGAGACAAAAATTGCTATAAGGGCAATCATTGCAGCATAACGAAAAGCAGATTCAAGAACGGGGCCTCGCATACTTTCTGATCGCCATAGCTCAAACCATCCTTCTGCAATCACAATAAAACCACCAAATAACATCAACATCGCGATAGCGCACCCGCCCAATGCAATTTGTTTGGCGGACTGAAATGCGGCCATATTAGTTTCTTTAGCACGCCACATTCTAAGAGCGCCAATTGAGCACAAAAATCCAGTGGCTAACTTTGAAAGCAAAATAAATAAAGCGCCCATCCAAACAACTAATGGATTAGATGTGGCTTGAAAACTTTCTTCACCGTTATCAAAAGTGGTCATCGAGGTTGTTGAATTAACTGCGCCAATCGTACCATTCCAATCTGCGATGTTTTGGTAAGCACTAATAAACCCCCAAAGAGAGACGATGATAATAAGAAGTATTTTTGCCTTACGCAGCATAGGTGTATTCCTTTCAATGAGTTTGCTTTGTTTAAATGCTTTTCTCTCAATTAGTAGTGTTAATTATCATTAACCAATATTGATATAGTTCCTGTCATATATTGTACAGCGTTGCCGGATATCAATACTCTATCATCCTTAACTTCACACTCAAGTACTCCTCCTCTTTTGGAGGCTTGGTAGCCTATCAATTTAGCTTTTTCCAGACGTTCAGACCAAAATGGCGCTAATCCTGTATGTATGGAGCCGGTTACTGGATCTTCGTCACCGCCGTTAGCCGGCCAGAAATATCTAGATAGGAAGTCAAATTCATCATTTTTCGACAGGGAGGTCGCAACGAGATCACGAGGATACAATGTTTTTAATAAGGAATTATCTGTTTTGATATTTATTACCTCTTCCTCCGAGCTATATATGGCAAAGTAAGCTTGCGCGTTTTGATACACTTCTTTTGGTTCGATTGATAAAGCTGCCAGTAACGATTCAGGAATATTATCAGTATAAATTGGTTTTGTATTAGGAAAGTCCATTTGAATTTTCCCAGAGACTAGTTTTTTAATTAACAACTCTCCCACGGCTTTGGCTGTAAATTTTAACGAGTTTAGTGCAGGTAGTTTAGCAAATAAAACGAATGCGGATGCTAAGGTAGCATGACCGCAAAAATCAATTTCGGTTAATGGCGAGAACCAACGGATGGCATAAGAGTGGTCGTCTTTTTTGACTAAAAAAGCTGTTTCAGAAAGATTGTTTTCTGAAGCGATATTTTGCATAAGCCGTTTTCCCAACCAGTAGTCAGTGATTATGACTGCGGCTGGATTGCCACGAAAAACTTGATCGCTGAAAGCATCTATTACATTTATTTCCAAGTTCATTGGAGTAGTTTTTTTTTCGTTATGACTTAATATTTTGTTCATATATTTACCCAAAACTATTGATAATCAGTCTTTTCATTTTTGAAATTGAAAAAGCTAGGTATTTTATGGCTAGCTAATTTTGTGTCTATATTGCAGGCAAATGAGTCATTTATGCGGTATCTTCTGAAATACACAGCTTTCTTTTATACCGAGCTAGCATACTTTCATTACCAATCAGCCCACCTTGATGGATATATAGAACATTCTTTTGAGGACTTTCTTCCAAGTAATCTAATAGACAACGCCATCCAATAGGATCATAAAGCAGATCAAACTCAATGCTCGTTTGATGTTTAAGATTTAACCATAGTTCGTAATGTTCTTTATAGATTTTTCCAAAGTGGTACTTCCTTTTAGAGGAAGGTTTATTTATGGGTAATATGGTTGGCCAATCTTTGAGGTTGTTGGATAATTCGTTGAATTGCTTTTTTAAGTAATTGTCATCTCCCACACAAGCACAGGTGAACACAGAAAGTTCTAAGTCTAATTGGCGTAAAAAAGAATTAAGGAAAAGGGCGGTTGTTCCGGTACCGGATGGAAGCATAATTAATAATTGTTCGATTTTTTCTTTTGTGCAGTAATTTTCTATTTCAGAAGCGAGTTTTTTTATACCAAATTGTGCTTGTTCGCAGTGTCCTCCTTCTGGAATAAATAAGGTGTCTTCTAATAAGTCCTTTGTTTTGTTTTCGATAAAATCATTAACAGAAGAAAAAACGTTATTCTTATCTTCACTTGACCAAGGGATCACTTTCGCACCAAGTTTGAGAGCCTGTGCATAATTTCCAATCGGTTTTTCGTATAACCATTTTGGTATATTATGCACGTAGAACTCTAATTGCCAATTTTTTAATTCTGCTAAAGCGGCCATTGATAAAAGTGAGTTAGATTGAACCGAACCGTAACTAATCATTCTTTTTATCTGTGGGAAATCTTTTTCAAGAAAGTAGTGTAGCTTCCTCGCTTTATTGCCAGAAAAATATTGTTCGAGAAGATCATCTCTCTTTATATAAAATTTAAGTTGGTTAAATTCTATTATTTGAACCGGTGAGGAGTTTAATTTTAAGTGTTCAATCATTCTATTTAGTTTTTACCCAAGAGCTTGTTCGGAATCTTCTTTAGTCTTTTATTTGTTGACAACTAGCAATAGTGTTACTAGCTTGTTTTTCGATAAATGCGGTTCTGTCGCAAACTTCCATTCGTTCAATAATTATTTCAAACCCAATGTCGGATCTCGAAGCTCGGGAGTAGAAATATTCTGCGGGTGACATAATTCCAGACGGAACCTTATTCATCTGTCCTTTTTTCAGCATGGCGACCAATTCAATTCCGGCCAAAGTACTTTTGGCTATTGTTATGATCATCAAATGCAATAAACATTTCGATGTTTTTAGCTATGTTTATGATTTTATACCATCGGATTGTAGATGGAAATTCAAAATTTGATTTAACTAAATTCTGCAACTTCACTTTTCAAACAATCAATAAACGCACTGAGTTTTAATGGCCTGTAATCTCTGCTGGGATAAACTAACCAAGTCGATGTATCAAAATCTGTTCCTGCACATTCATAATCTGGAAACAGATCTACCAAGCTTCCATCCGTCAATTCATCTCTACACAACCAATCAGGAAGTAATGACACACCAAGTCCTGCAACGGTGCTAGCAGTCATTGTCATGCCATGCGAGATCAATAAATGTCCAGTGACTGGAACGCTTAGTTCTTTTTTGTGAGCTTGACGAAATTTCCATGCATCGCGATAACCAGGTATTGAAAATCTAAGACATTCTAGTTCACTTAAGCAAACCGGGGACTCTGTAATGTTATTAGATTTGATAAAAGCCGGACTGGCACAGACAATAAATTTTCTGGGAGCTAACTCATTACAAATAAAATCATCAGTCGGTTTCTTACCAAAGCGAATAGCGACATCAATTTGTTGATCAATAATATCAACCTGATTGTCTGCAAGTACCAAATCGATTACCAGTCTTGGATATTTCTTTCTCATCACAGGTAACAAGGGTACTAATATTTTTTGACCAAAAGAGGTACAAGCAGCCACTCTGAGAATGCCGATAGGTTCATTCGATAAATCTAAAGCCTGCTCTCCCGCCTTTATAAATGTTTCTATCAGTCCTCCTACTTGCCTGAAATAGGATGTTCCGGCCTCAGTCGGTGATAACTTTCGAGTAGTTCGCTGAAACAATCGAAAGCCCAATGTATTTTCAAGTTTCTGAATAGAACGTGATACTGATGAAGGGTCAATATTACGCATTCTGGCAACTTCAGCAAAACTTTTTCGTTGGACTACCTCAACAAATAACTGGATATTGTTTAAATCCATTCGTGCTCTCCTTACATGAATGAGATGATTATATAGCTATTTACTACGTAAGTAACCTGCTGTTATTCTCTATAATCTGTTAGTTAAGCAAACTTAGATAAAGGAGTATTTAAAATGGGACTAAAATTCCATAAACAATTTTTCACAACAAAGACAGAAGTGTTAGCCGACATAGAAAAGAATGATACTTGGCCAACTACTTTTGTATCAGGTGTCGCAGATGGTCCTCCAGTGCATTGGCACAAAGATAAAGTTCACGCTTATATTATGGAAGGGGAAACGGATTTTCTTCGCCAGCTTGAGCTGGAGGGCTGTTTTGTTCGATGAACGGTCATAATGAGAAACTCCATATTTGATATATATCCCCAATAGAAATACATTGTCTTCAAATGGATAAATAATTTAAACTTAAGTGTAATTGGTTGTATTAAAAACTATGTTAATCTGCATACAGAATTAACTTCAATCGTAAAGGCTTAACATGGCAATAACTTCACTAGTAACCCTTCTATGTAACATATACAGCAATACCAAAATGCAGGCTTGTGTCCTTCGAGTAGTTTACCCATGACTCAGAATCAGATTAAAGCTTGGCCAAGAATACTAGCCGAAGGTGCAGCAATAATAGTCAGTATTCTATTGGCATTTTCGATTGATGCCTGGTGGGAAGGGCGCGAGGAAGATAAGCGTGGCCAACTTTATCTGCTCGGGCTTCGAGAAGACATCATACAAATAGAAGATGAGCTTGGCGAACACATCGATTTTATTACTGGTGTAATGAAAGATGCTGAAAAAGTCCTGACTATGGCAACTGGAACCGATGCAGAATTGCTCACAGACTCGTTCTCCAAAACATTGGGTAATACTTATTCAATTAGTTCGACAAACCTAAGCACACCTACTTACCATGACATAATCAATTCTGGAAACCTGAGATTGGTAAAAAATAGTGTACTTAGAATGAAGATGGCCAAGATGGTAGAACTTTTAAAAACAATTAATGACCAATATGATGTGATTAACGAGAACTACTGGCGTCATCATGCACCATTCGTGGATAAGCATTTTGTCGTGAGCAAGTTTGACTGGTTCAGTGGTACGACAACTGAATTCAGTGGTACGACAACTGAAGTATCGAGGGAGCGCGCCAAAATAATAGGTAAACTTCCAGAAACGCCTTTTAATATAGATGTATCGGCAGTAAGAACAAGAGAATTCTGGAACCTGATTTATGACTTGATAACTACCCATGGAGACCAGCTAGGCCCAACGATTGAGGCAAGGACTCTGTGTCGCGAATTGCTACTAATGCTTGACGAAGAAATAGGTAGGCCGAGGTTGTAATGACCGCTTTGTTCGATCACCTGCCGTTGAGGTGGGCTCAATGATTGATTAAAATCCTCAATACCAGTAAATTGTCACCAAAGGAATAAGAATTAGGGATTTCGATGATATTACGTAGCGTTACTAAACACGTCAAAGAGCAAAACTGGTTTGCGGTAGTGCTAGACTTGGTCATCGTAGTCTTCGGGGTGTTTATAGGTATTCAGGTATCTAACTGGAATGAGGAGCTTGCTGGAGAGACTGAAGCGAAGGTATTAACTGAACGAATAATGGCTGATTTGAAAAGAGACCGTGAAGTAATAGCTGTATTGAGTGATTATCGCTCCGTTGTTAAAAAGTATCTCATCACAACGATTAAAGCTTATAGTAATGTGAACTTAGTCAACAATGAGCAGTTCGTCATCGCAGCATATCAAGCCAGCCAGATTACGAGTTCTTGGAGTTATCGCTCAACATATACTGAGTTAATCAGTACAGGAAAATTTAATTTAATAAAAGATAATAATCTTAAAGACAAAATATTAGGCTTCTATTCTGCTGATTGGAGCGTTCCACCTATTGGTGCTATTGCAGTCTATCGTGAATACATTAGAGGATTAATACCCTTCGTGATTCAAAATGCTATTAGAAATGAATGTGGTGATACTTACATCATAGTGGCAGATACATATGGATATATATTACCAGAAAATTGTGATTTGAATCTTCCTGAAGAATTATTCAATGAAACAGCCTCTCACCTGCGTTCACAGCCAGATATGTTGAAAAAAATACTCTATAAAATATCCGTACATGATTCACTACTTAACAATTTGGCTGACGCCGATAAAGAAATTATAAAGCTTTTATCTGCCATCGCGGATTACCAACCTTAAACTTGTGTTGTGTCACTAAACCAAGTTGTTTAATATCTCCTTCGTGACGATGACCACCTTACAACAATCATCTCTCGATGTCGGTTACGTTCGATCAGCGGCCATTAAGTAAAGATTGATGACAGTCATCATATAGGCAATCGCTTACAGATATTATCGCGTTAAAGGGTTTAAGTCCCTTTTGAATTATTCAATAATAACAACCTCAATGAATATCAAGGATGATGTCATGGCAATAAAGCGAAGTGAATTGATTGACCCTGAAAACGCAGGGTATTACCACCTCATCAGTCGATGCGTTAGACGGGCATTCTTGTGTGGTAAAGATCCCGATACTAATAAAGATTATGAGCATCGTCGTCAATGGATTGAAAACAGTATCCTTGAACTCGCTCAATACTTTGCGATTGAAGTTTATAGTTATGTGGTGATGCACCGACTTTTTCTCCTGCAAAGTCGACATACCCTCCATCCTTGGACATAACAACCATTATCACCTTGTGGTTTATAGTGATCCCAAAGTGCCTGAATCATGGTCTGACTTAGAGGTTGCCGACAAATGGTTGAAGGTCTTTCCAGGAAAACTCAACAATCCAAAATTCAAAACACAACGCGATTTAAGAATGCAAGCCATCATCAAAGACCCTGAGTTATTGGCGGTCTATCGAGAAAGATTAGACAATTTGCCGTGGTTAATGAGACGAATTAACGAGCCGTTAGCCAAAAGTGCTAATAACGATGAGAAGGTGAATGCCTTAGGCAGAGAGAGAGATTACCTATAAGATGACTGTCACTAATGTTTAACTAATGTTTTATAGGCTTCAAACTCAACGATCTGATGGTTCATCATAAAGTGTCATACTAGGAGAAATTCCCCTAGCATTCAGTCAAAAACCAAATAGTTTACTTAAAATCGAACTCAGTTCAGCATCGGACAAAGAACGAGTTAATCAATACCTAGGGCGAATCGCTTATTTACAGGCAGAATTAGATGACGCGGAATCTTATTTTAAGGCTGCAATTAAATTAAATAATCAATTTTCTGATAATTTCTATTGGTTAGCGGTAACTCATGCGGCTCAGTTCAATGATGTTAGTTTTTTTAGTGCGGGCTCACTTGCTGATCGTTTTCTTGAGGCAGCAGAGCAGGCGGTAAAATTGGCTCCAGATTCATTGTTGGCCCATGAAGGGCTACTAAAATTCTATATCGGAGCGCCAGGTATTATTGGCGGTAGTATCAATAAGGCAAAAAAGCAGGCCAAAATTATTGCTGAATTAAACCCCGCTGCGGGACATTTCGCTTTAGGTCGTATTTATTTTTATGAAGAGGAGTTTCAAAAAGCTGAAGTCCAAATTATCAAAGCGCTGGCGATTGATCCCAATCGAATAAGGTACAACTTTGGCTTGGGTTTGTTATTCCGTGAAACGGAACGTCAAGCAGAGGCGGTTGATATTTTCGCTAAGATTCAAGATTTGAATCCTATAGGTCCATTTGGTCGTATTAACATTTGGAGAGCTAAATATGAAGCGGGTAGAGCAGCATCTTTGTCGGGGGAGAAACTCGAGTTGGGCAGCCAAGCGCTTATCAGTTATATGGGCCGTAATGTCTCCAGCCCTAATTTGGATCAAGATGATTGGGCTGAGGCTCGTTTGGCGAGGATTTATCAGCATCAGGGTAAAAATAAGCAAGCAAAAGAGTTGTTGGGTAAATTGTTGGCAAATAACCCCGATAGAAAGCTTAAAAGATTACTTAAAAAGCAGTTAAAGCAACTGAAGAGAAATAAATTATGAATGCATCTTTAACTGCAGAACAATTATTCGGCTTTGCTGGGCAAGCAGCTTCGATTGGATGGTTAATCCTTGTTTTTTTACCTCGACGGATAAATTTCTTGTTTTTCATTCCACAGTATTTTATCCCGTTTGGATTGAGCTTGCTTTATGCAGGATTGGCTTTAACTTATTTAAATTCGGGGGAAGGCGGATTCGGTTCTATTGGCGATGTTCGTACGCTTTTTCAAAATGACTTTGCGTTACTCGCTGGATGGATTCATTACTTAGCATTTGATTTATTTGTAGGTGCATGGATTGCGCGAAGTTCTGATGAGATAGGATTATCCCGTCTAATTCAGGCGCCGATTTTGATAGCTACATTTATGTTCGGTCCTGTTGGACTGGTTTTATTTTTGTCGATACGAGCTGCATTGACTAAAGTTGAGGTCGCACGATGAGTTTTTTAAATAATATTAGTGTAAGTATTGTAACTGGGTTTAGAGCCATATTGCGGTTACCACCAATAGAATACCCAAAGCTTCGTTTTGGTATGAGTAATTGCTTGGATAATGACCGAGTGAGCCGCGTTTGGATGATGGCCAGCCTGTTTGCACTTGCTATGTTGGTGATTATATTACCAGCCTATTTTTTTGATAACCGGGTACTTAACGATGCGCCAATTTGGGCCAAGCCGATTAAATTTAGTTTAGCTTTGACAATTCATTTTGTTACTTTGTTAATACTAGCTCAACAACTTGAGCGACAAAGACGCGCAGGGATCACTTTGACATTTTTTGCTTACACTGCGGTTGCTTCAATGTTATGTGAAGTACTCTACATTACGATACAAGCATCACGAGGTCGACAGTCTCATTATAATCATGAAACTAGCTTCGAACATTTTATGTACAGTATGATGGGCATCGGTGCAGTGTTTTTGGTGCTGGCTTCTTTTGTTCTTGGCTTAATGATCTGGCGATACGGTAAAAAAGACGGCTCTGGTTTGCGTCTGGGATCCATTTTAGGCTTGATCTTGGGCTCGGCTTTAACTTTGCATTATGCGATGACGATGGCGAATATATCTTCACAATCTCACTTGGTTGGGCAAGTTGTTAGTCATGCGAAGATCCCATTTTTAGGCTGGTCTTTAGAGGTTGGGGATTTGCGTATACCTCACTTTGTGGCTACTCATATGATGCAAATATTGCCTTTAGCAGGATGGATTTTGGATAGGTATAAGTTTCGTTCAAAATGGCTGGTTTTGTCACTGGCATTATTTTTAACTGCGTTGAGTTCCTATTTATTTACTTTGGCACTCTCGGGAAAGCCTATATTATTAAATAATCTTTGACGTAAAAATTATGGTTAGATTTTGTTAGAAATTTAGGTGACGCAATCTGCGCCACCTAAATTTATGCCTCCTCAGTAAAATTCGTGGGCTAGTTTTGGCTCTGGAAGTTTGCCTAACGCATGATATAAGGCTATCTCAGTGCATTTAAACGTTCGAAATCCATAAGCTTTTCTCACGGTCAGTTTTACTTTCGTATTTAACCCTTCAACGAAAAGATTAAAAAAAAATTGATGACAGTCATCGTATAGGCAACCGCTTACAGAAACAATGTCACAAGGCTTACAGATATTATCGTGTTAAATTGTTAAAGAATAGAGTCGGTTAGAACGGGTACTAATATTTTTTTATCACTAATGTTTTTTGTAACCTTAATGATTTAGTTTTCATCAAGCCAAAACCATCGTAAAAAATGGTTTTGGTTTTTTATTATTGGATCTTATGATGGTAAGTTTTATGAAGCAGTTTGGTTCCTTAATGGACCTACTTTCGGAAAACGTTAGATTTTAATTTGGAAAAGTAAATAAAACGTACGATAATAATTTGGCAAAAACATCATAAAACTGCCAAATCATATGATGTTTAATTCGGCAAATCTTACGACGTTAATTCGGACCGGAACAGTCGCCCTCAGGGCATTCTTATTGTTCACCTGGAGGCTGGGCGGGTGGAGTTGGTCCTGATCCTAGGGGTGGAGTTGATCCTTGCGTATCGCAGTCTACTATATCGACATTATCGCCATTATCATCGAGGCAAATGTTAATCGCGCCCTCACATTCTTTGCCGCCGACTGTGGCGTTTGCGCCCACAGTAACGTACGAGGTCGCTGAGAACACACCACCACAAGAATTGCCTGAGCCTGTGAGGGTAGAATACGCCCCAGTACTGACGTAGGTATTCGCAAGAATAGTACCTACGATTTTAGCGTTCGCGCCTACGCTTGTGTATCCGCCTGGTGTATTCCAGACAACACTGGTGTTGTCGTCTACGGTGTTGATCACGTCGATTATTGTTCCCGCGCCAAAGGACAAGTAGTTACTGACATTGAAGATAAAGTCAGCATTGGGCCTGTTCTGTGCATCGAGCGTGAGGGTTATACCCGCAGTCGTCGATAGCAAACCAGTGACATTATAAACACCTGGAGTGAAAGTCGTGTCAGTGGCGATGTTTCCGGTAGCGAGCTCGTTGCTATCCCCCAGGGCATTCAGCGCATCTTGTGCAGCGGTAACACCAAGATGAGTTGCTAGAGGCTGCGTTGCATTAAGGGAGCTCCCCCCTGTTGTAGCACTGGCTGAAACAACCAGAGCCGTGCCGTAATACACAGTACCATCAACCTCTGCATTCGCTCCGATCGTTACGGCACCAGCAGAGTCGAGATAGCCACCGACCATTGTAGAAGCACCAAGCGTGCTGTCGCCTAAGGTCGTTGTATTGCCGCTGACCAACGCACCATCACCAGTCGTTGTATAAGTATGAGAGAAGACTGCTTGCTTATTCAGAGGGTCATTCAGCAAGTCTGCCGCTTGAGCGCCAGACGTTGCAAGGGCTATTGAGATGATATATGCCACACGTTTTATAGATTTCATAGTATGTGTTCCTATTTTGTTAGTGTCGAAATGTATTTAAAGTTGCTTGGACCTCAGGAGGGTTTCAGCCCCAAAGAGTAATATTTATTATCGGCTAAAATAGAAATTACTTGAAACTTAAGTCAGAGTTAATTAGACCATTACAAGTTTAGACGATTACAATCTCTTCTACAGTAATCCCTGTGTCAGACTATTTGTCGCCTCAATTAATTTAGTTAGGGGTACAGATAATGAGAGCAAAATTTAATCAATCGTTTAAAATACAAGCCCATTGGGGTGCTTTGAGTTGATTGATATAAGCGGGATAGCTGGACCATCGATAGTCCTCTAACCGAGACACCATTGTTGTTTTGACTTCCTAATTTTTTAGTTTCTCTATGTTCAAGGTACTTTATGTTCAAGAATCTCTATGTTCAAGGATCTCTATGTTCAAGGATCTATAATTCATGACCCCCTATAGTTCACCCTATAGCTTGAGTTCAAGATGGTTGAGACCTTGTGTCATCACTTGACTAGCTCCGTCTTTTTGTTCGCTAGCAGCAGACGTTGCCGAAAAATGAAAGTAATTACAAACACCATAATTCCAATATTATTTTTTAAGTTCATATAATTTATTCTCTTTTGTTGTAGTTAAAATAAAAAAATTTCGGTTGGTTATTAAATGGAGACATTTTCAAACCGATTGTTGCGGTTAGTGAATTGTGTTTACACTAGTAAAAGAGTTTGTGAAACGTTACTTTCTGTGTTTTTATTAGAGGCTAACGGTAGCATTAAAACTGCGTGAGATTAAATTTAATATGACCTATAAGCTAGAACCTTCATCCGAAGAAGTCCGCCAAATGTTGGCGTTGACAACTAACAAGATAGTTGAATTTTTGGAGCATATTGGTGATCCATCGAAATTTGATACTCAACAATCAAGTAAAGATGCCTACCAGCATTCAGAAGGTTTACCAGAAACCGAACAGTCATTAAAAGAAATCTTGGACGATTTATTTGAAAATAAAATTTCGAATGCTTTGCCAACAACTCATCCTGGTTTTATGGCCTATATTCCTGGTGGGGGTATCTTTCACGCTGGCCTTGCTGAATTAATTGCAAAAATAAGCAATCGTTACATCAGTATTGATGCGACAGCTCCGTTTTTAAGTCAGATAGAAATTGATGTTTTGAAGTGGTTTTGTGAGATGGTTGGTTTTCCTGAAACATCCGGTGGTACTTTAACCTCGGGAGGCTCTATTGCAAACTTAACAGCCGTTATTTGTGCGCGTACTTTGATTATGGGTGATGACTTTTTTAAAGGCAGGGTATATGCGAGTGAGTTTGTACATCATTCTATGTGGAAAGCATTTCATGCCGCTGGCATCCCTGCTTCAAATATTCGAAGTATTCCGATCGATTTAGAGTTTAAACTGGACGTTAAAAAGTTAGAACAAACAATCAAGGAAGATATCAAAAAAGGATTTACGCCTTTAATGGTGGTTGCTAATGCAGGTAGTACCAATACCGGTACAATTGATGCACTGGATCTTATTGCTGATATTACCAAGAAATTTAATATGTGGCTTCATGTTGATGCCGCTTATGGCGGTTTTTTCAGTATGTTAAAAGAAGGTAAAAAACGATTAAAAGGAATTGAGCTAGCGGACTCTATAACGTTAGATCCACATAAGGGATTATTTCTTCCTTATGGAACGGGCGCTTTTATAGTTCGAGACAGAGAAAAATTAAAGCGGGTATTTTCTCATGATGCTGATTACATACCATCTACATCTGCACAACAGGATTATTGGAATTTCTCGGAAATGTCATTGGAATTAACTCGACCGTTTAGGGGGTTAGGGGTTTGGTTGCCATTTAAAATGCTAGGAGCTAATGTCTTTAAAGAAACCTTAAATGAAAAACTGGAACTTGCCAATTATTTTCACGAAAAAATTTCTCAAAGTGGGCGATGGCAAATTGTTGCCGCTCCTGAACTTACAATTACAGTTTTTAAATATAGTAATGAATCGTTGAGTTTGGTCGAACTAAATAAAATTAATCAGTCTGTTCTTGAATATGTTAATGATAAAGGGCGAGCCAACCTTTCAGGTACAATAATTAATGATTATTTTGTGATCCGCTGTTGTGTTTTGTCTTTTAGAACACACCAATTACATCTAGATCATTTACTTGGGGATCTTGATGAAGGATTAAGTAGATTTGTATAATTAAGAATGTTTTCTTTTGAAATCTAAGTGTTTACGTTTAGCACGCATCATTTGTTGTTTGAATTCTTTGTTCTCTTTGATCGAATCATAAAATGGATCTTGACTCATAGTAGGATAATTAAAATAACCGTAATCGATCGCTTTTTTTAATAAACGGATACTGTTTTTCTGATCACCTAATACAGCATAATTTGCCGACCAATAATACCAAACTTCCCCATCAGGAGTGTCAAACGAAGCTAAATCATCCATCATCGCTCGCGCGGTTTTAAAGTCCTCTTTAATGATTGATATATATAAACCACCGCGGCCTTTCCAAAAAAACTATTAGGCGCTTGTAGCTGAGCTTGGCGAAAACTCTTTATTGCTTTTTTATGCTCCTTTGTTCTTATATACAGCAACCCGCGCCAGTTTTTTGCAAAAGTAGAATTTTTGTCTAAATTAAAACCTTCCTCGTTTGTTTGATGAGATTACTTAAGGTCGCGTCAGAAACTTCTCGTCCTTTCCAAAGGTTGTCTAACAATTTATCACTGCCCACTATAAGGCGAAAAGATCATTATCAATATAGAGTGCCCATCCAGTATTTTCTGGTTCTAGATTCGTTTCCCAAACCCAGCCGCGGTTAGGTCGTTTTTCTGAATCTATTGTTGCTATAATTGGCTGCCCCGAAGCTAAAATATTATTGCGCGTTGGCTTACTTTGCGGCTCTTTAGCGTCGATGATATTCGACGTGGAAGCAATAATGTTTTCGTAAGAGATAACACTTTCAGCAGAAATTACTTCCGTAACGGCGGCGTTTAATCTAGTCATTATTAATAATGCGTTGATAAATTGGTGTGTTTTAGTTGTCATGGTGAAATACTTTAAATATCATTATATGATCGGTCGTCTATTATCGAGTTAATATTCTCTATTTTTGATTGAATCGACTGGTAAATTTAATTATTGTCTTACTTGTTGTTAACTCTTGTCTATTTAGATTAGTAAGATTGACTTTTGTTGCATGACCGACCGTCTTAGATGAATATACATGATGGTTTTCTTAGTTATCAGTTTAATACGGGTTTTGCCCAATGATTTATTTAAGGATTAAGAAAATAACTTGCTATTTGTCTCCTGAAAATTTTATAAGGGTGACTGTTTTGTTTGCCTTTTGTGCGCATTAGTGAGCCCTCCCAAGCCGAATAGATAAACTCAGCAAGTTCGATAGGTTTGTATTCATTTGCTTTTTGAGCATCACTCAAACAGTTTGCGATGAGTTTTACAAAATGGCGCATTATATCGCTGGTAGCAGTTCGAATTGCTTCGTTTTCATCGGACATTTCAAGGCAATGATTGCCAAATAAATAGCAACATGTGAAATTATTTTGCTTATAATTTTCATGCTCAGCATCAAAAAAAATGAGCAATCGTTGTTTTGGTGATGCTTTATCAAACACAAGGATGGGTTCAATGATTTTAATTCTTTCGCAGGCTAGTCTTTCTAAAGCTTCAACCACAAAGGCTTCTTTACTAGCAAAATGATTGTAAAAGGAGCCTTTGGGAACATTTGCAGCTTCTACGCTCTCTTTTATGCCGCTACCGTTATACCCTTTATGTGAGAGCACGCCAGTATCAGCGTCTAAAATATGTTCTCTGCAATGTCCTTTTCTACCCATGTGAAACACATATGTCCGATCGTCTTAAATGTCAAGTAACATTGTCATTTAAACTAATCTGAACGCGCGTAGTCATTAGCTAATATTCTACCAGATCACTCTTGCATACTTTGATTTCAATTAACCATCTTGAATAACATATAAAACATGTTTCCGATGACTATATTCTAGGTAATCCAATAAGCAACACCATTTAATAGAACCGCAAGGTAAATCAAGTTCAATGTGAGTTTAAACTACCATTTAGACATTTACGTGAACTAGGCAATTGAAAGTTAAAAAATGTGTAATTTAACGGGATATGGTCTAAACTTTTAAAAACAAATATTTTTAGACATGGATATCGATAAATATGATGAAAAAAATAAACCTAATAATTCTTCTATTCTGTATTTCTTCTGTACATGCCGCAGAGCCTCTATTAAAAAATGCTTATGGGTTACCCTATTATGTTGTAAAAGAGTTGAGAGATATTGTGCGAGATGCAGGTGAGTCCAATGTCTCGATAGCGAGTAATCATATTACCGTAAAACAGCAAGTTGAATTAATGTTGGACTATTATAAAAAGTGTGAAAACTTTACAGGCGGAGACAAAAATAACAATTGTGGTGCGAAATCAGCTAGGGTTCATAATTATAATCGATGCAATCTCGCTTTTAATGCTTATGATATAAAAAAGTCGGACAATGAAAATGTCCAGACAATGTCGAAAGTGCTGATTGACTCATTGGTTTCATTAGGTCGTGAAAGACCTTGCATGAGAAACGTTATAGTGCCTCAAATCTATTCATCGTTAATAACAGTATATCTTAATATTTCTTCAGTAAAGGATAAAGATAAATTCTATGACGTGATAAAAAAGAACAAAAATGTTGTTCAGTTTTATCATCCTGACATTGCGGAAATACCTACAGACACAATAGCCAACACAACCCTGCATATCGGGTTTAAGCGTTTATAGCAGACTAAATGACTAAAATATACCTGCAACCACTATGAAATTAAACTAAATGTTTGATTTAATTTGGTTTTAATACCTTGGAAACTCTATTTTTAAACTGACTATGGAAAGATTGACAACCATCAATTAGCACATGATAGTAGCTAACTATCCCAGACATATCTTTCTTGTTAGCCGATAACTTTTTTCATGGTTGGTATACCTGGGTTTGGATGGTTGGCTATATTTTTTGCAGCTTGCACTAATAAATATTTACGCGTAATCAAGCCAAAAATAGCCGTTAGGAAAAATTGATCCACATGCCCGCTAAATGAAAATGAAAATGAAAAGATGCTAATTGATTTGATTCGCCAAGTTTCACCTTCACTGAAAGCTTTTAATTTAATTGAACCACTAATCCAAGGAGCCCATTGATTGGTTAACCAATTTTGAGCTTCAAAACGATAACCTAAACGATAACCTTCATCGTTGTCTTCCTCTGTGAGTTTAATCATCGCAGAGAATTTAACATCACTAATACTTGATGTTTCTCCTTCAAACTCACCAATTGAGTTTGTTCCAGCGCCACCAACGTAAGATTGTAACTGCATCGTAATTTTAATGACCGGTACCATTAACATTAAGGTTACATCATCGCTCCAACTATACATTCCACCAATCACATGCATATCCATTGACATATAGAGGGGAGAAACCCGTTAAACGGGAGGGACCATCATAATACGAGGAGAACCATCTGCTAGGTTACCCATTCCATGATTTAACCACCTAAAGGATTATTAATTACTGCAATTTCATCAGGTCCTATTGAATCACTTCCGTCGAGCATGCCGTTCATTTGCATATTCATATATAGGCAATAAAACATCTATTCACAAATGGTCACCATTACACCTATTGGCACGTGGCTGTCTGCTCTGGATTTTTTCTCTTCATGTGCTTGCTCTGCAAGTAATGTAGAGATTAACGCTAAACCTATAAAGAGAGGTGAAAGTTTCGTTAATGATCCTAATTGAAAAAAAATGAATATTATTCAATCTTGAAGTTTGGCGATAGTGACAAACTGTCGCACCGATCGATTGGGCTTGCCTTGAATACTGATAATTTGCTTAGATTCTGCACTTTATTTTGTATATTATAGAAACTCTTTATCCACTTGAGCTTAAAAGAATTGATTAATCTTTCAACTAAACTATTCATTAAATCACTAATAATAACACTCAGTATTGTTGTACCTGCCGCAAGTGGCTAAGAACAAAACCACGAGGTATATAGCTCGACACTAATAAATGTTGAGGGATTATCATACTACCTTGTTGAAGAGGCAAGTCGTCATTCTAATGTAGTACGGATGACCAAGCCGTTAACTGAATCTTTGATTGAATTAGGTGAGCAACGACATTGTATGAATCATGTGGTTATTCCAAATATTAAAACGTCTATTATTGCCGTTGATATCAAGCCATCGTCAATTTCAAATCATACATAATTTTATGATGCGGTTAAAGAAAGTAATAAAGTCATTATGTTTTATTATCCTAAGATTGAAGGAAAACCAACAAATTAAGTAAAAGATGCCGCTTTACATATTGCTTTTATCGGCTGGAACTATAAAATACGTTCCAAAAAAAACAAACTATTTCGACAAGCATGGAGAGTCTTAAAATTGAATCAACTAACTGAAAAATCTATTGGGTGTCCTTACTGCGGCGAAATAATTGAAATTTTAATTGATTCATCGGATCTGGAACAGCAATATATTGAAGATTGCCAAGTCTGTTGTAAGCCCATAAATTTCTTGGTTTCTGAAAGTGTTAATGGTGAGATTGCCGTTAATGTTTATAGTGAAGATGACGCGTTTTAATAGAGCCTTTCAGTTTTAATCAATAGAAAGAAGGCAAATAAAATGTGCTAAAGTTGCGAGATTTTCTATAGCTACGGAGTCTAACTCTATACTAAGAGTTACCATTTCTATTTTTGCATGGACAGTATTGGTTACCATTAAAAACTGAGGAGGAGTAATTTGTTCACTATAAACATCCTTTAAATTTCAATATATAAAGCTGAAGGGTATAACACATTTCGTCCTAATTATAGCCTTTAAGCAGATTTTAATTAGAGAAAAATATGACACATGCTCTATCTCCCTACGTTAAAAAGCAAGCTGAACTAAAAAATTTATTTATAGGTTTTAGAGGGGAATTTATTAGGTGTTTTTACTGACCATAAAAAACGCTAGCCATTCAAACAACTTTAAATGGAGAAAATGATGAATAATATATTTGAGCTTCTAACTTGAAAAGGCGACCATCCAAAAATCGGACAAGAACCACTCAGCTACAGTTTGCTTGCGCATTCAATCATATCAAAGAGCGTAAAACACTTTACATCTTAACTGATGACATTTTTTTGCTCCTGCAAAACTGCATACATCACATCCATGTGAATAAAGCTCATTTGTTAGACATGCAAGTGTTAAGAAAGTTAAGGTTATTGTTTGAGCGTTTTTCAAAGAAAAATAACTTAGTTTTATATGGTCAGCGTGACAAGGTGAATGCCGAAGGCCGAGAGAGCACCCTGGGGTATTTATTGCATTATTTATCGCTCAATGTGAACAAGGATATTAAAAGTAGAATCACTGATTCTGCCAATATTAAACGGCAAAACGATGAAGATATAGAACGTTATATTGTTAAAGAATTAGAATCAGTTAGAATGGGAATTAATGTTTTTAATGAAGGGGCGAATTAACTCATCATAAGATGCGCTCAAGGAAATTTAATGTTGTGCAGAAACTTGTGTTATGGCAGTTTAATTGGTGCCGCTAGAGAAGCTTAGAAAATCGTTACCATCGCACATGTTAATAGCGTTTTAATTCAGCCGAATTGGCGAAGTCATGAGGAATTGGTCAAACAGCAAATATCGTAACCTTAATGATTTAGTCTTCATCAAGCCAAAACGATCGTAAAAAATAGTTTTGACTTTTTGTTATTAGATCTTATGATGGTAATTATTATAATGCAGTTTGGTTACCTAATGGACCTACTTTTGGAAAACGTTGAATTTTAATTTGGAAAGTAAATAAAGCGTAAGATGATAAATTGTTACAAACATCATAAAACTGCCAAATCATATGATGTTTAATTTGGGGAATCTTATGACGTTAATTTGGACGGCTACATTCGGAAAGATTTATATTCTAGCATTAGATTCTATAGGTGAAACTAACGTTGAAAGCTTTGTTAAAAAAGCCCTAAAAAAAAACCAATAAGCTAACTACTGATTAAACTAAATCATTATCTTGCTAATAAGTTGAAAAAAATTGATTATTCAATGAGTTATCATAATGATAAGTTTAACTAAAAGTGAAAATTTCTAAGTTGTGGTTAACTGAAAACTAAAACACGCACCGCGGTCATCATTGTTTTTAACATTTATTTCAGAGCCTAATATGTTTAATAATTTTTTACTGATAGTTAACCCAAGCCCGATGTGACGCTCTCCATCTTCTGCGGTTTTAGAACCTCGATATCGGGCATCAAATAAGTAAGGGATTTCTTCCTCTGGAATACCTATTCCAGAATCTTTCACAATAATTTTTACTTGATTATTTAGTTCTGACTCTTTTAGCTCAAGACTTATTAAACCGCCATTTGGTGTGTGGCGAATGGCATTTTCAATCAAATTATTTATTACACGTTCAAGCTTTCCAATATCTGTTGATGTTTGAATTTTTTCATTGGTTAAAATTACTTGCAAGTCAACTTGCTTGTTTTGTGCCTTTATGCTAAATTTTTCTTTAAGGTCATATAGGAGTTCAGCGATTGGGAAGGTTTCAAAATGTGCGCTGACGTGACCTGATTCTAAATATGCTAGTTCAAATATTTGGTCGACAAAGTGTTTAAGTTTTTGAGCATTTTTTAAGCTTCGGGCAATATATTCTTGTTGTTTTTCGGTTGAAATATTGTCTTGTTTAATAGCTATTGTCTCTAAAAAACCTTGCAAGGATGATAATGGCGTTCGTAAGTCGTGAGAAAGATGTGTAAGTAATTCTCTTCGTTCGGAATCAACCAGTTTGAGCTTATCAAACTGCTGATTAACTTGTGAAATCATTCGATTAAAAGCATCGGTTAAAATATTTATTTCCGAACTGCTTTTAGGAACTTCTATAATGGATAATTTTTCTTTAAACCCATCTTGTTGAACAGAGTTGATCACTTGGGTGAGTTGCTTTAAAGGTTGCGCAAAAAAATGAAGACTTAAAAAAATTAGTGCAAAGAGAAATAATATGGCAGTTGTCGCAATAAGTATAATCGTTCTTAGGCGTTGATTGTTCTGCAGACGACTATAAATGCCATCATAAATTTTGCTTCTAACGATAATATAGAGGAAACCAACTTCTACATTATCTTTTAAAATAGGAGCAACAGAAAATATCTTACTGTCCGTTCCTCGGGGATCTTCCGCAAATATAGGGAGTTGTTGACTTTCACTTATGAAATCTTTTATTGGTTCTAAATTAATTTTTTTACGGATCACTTCGCCTGATTTTGCGGAGTAATTGATTATCGTACCTTCTTTATCTAGAATATAAAATTCGAAGTTAGCCCCCAGTATCATCATCGAGTGAAATAGGTTGCCAATGGTGTCGCTATTTAATTGATCTGAAGATATTAACGGATTGTCATGTACTAAATGGCTAGCGAGGCTCTTATGTAACTCTTGCTCTGCTTGCGCTCGGGAGATTCTCTCAATTGCTTGTGAGATCCATACGAAACCAACTACGAGAATAAGAAAAATAGCGAGCGCTGAGAGAGATAACTTCTTAAATAGCGATAATTCTTTAAATGGAGTTAATCTGTTAAGTACCATGTTATTTATTTCCTATTTGCAACTATCGGATGATAATTTATAACCTACGCCCCAAACAGTCTCAATAATTAAACCTTTATTATCATAAGGTTCTAGCTTTTTTCTTAATCGATTGATATGTGAATTGACGGTATGTTCATAGCCAAGATGATCATAACCCCATACTTTATCAAGTAAACTTGCACGGGAAAAAACTTGATCGGGGTGTTTTGCAAAAAACAATAATAGATCAAATTCGGTAGCGGTTAGTTCAATATTATTTGACTCTATACTGACCGTATGATTTGTATCATCGACGATTAATCGAGCGATTTTTGTGATTTTATTTTTATCATTGCTATCACCGTTATTTTCCTTTTGTGATAGCATCAGTTCAACTCGTCTTAGTTGTGTTCTGACTCTTGCGACGAGCGCTGCGACGCTAAAAGGTTTAGTTATATAATCATCAGCGCCGAGTTCAAGCCCGACGATCTGATCGACCTCAGAACTTTTAGCAGTTAACATGATGACGGCTTGTTCAGGATTTGATTCACGAAGGCTTTTACAAATATCTAGTCCATTCTTATTCGGTAACATAACATCAAGTATGATTAGCGAATAATTGTTTTCTAAAATTTTTCTTTCTACATGGGCACCATCAGCGACATGATCGGTTTTTATGCCTGCATCATTTAAGTTAATTCTGATTAGTTCAGCAATGTCGAGATCGTCTTCAACGATCAGTACTTTATGATTGTGGTTCATTTATTATAAATCCATCAAGTAAAAGGAAACAATGATTGGTAAACTGACATCAGTTAAACCTTGTGATACGAATTCTGCAGGTTCAATATCAGAAGAGTTTATTTTAATCGAGTTAAGACTCAGAGCGCAACGAGAATGACTAATCCATTATCTTCAATTATGAAACATATATAAGTTTAAAAAAAGTGAGCGTTTTTACCATATGAGACTATAGTAACTATAGAGTCATAGATTCCGTTAGTTAGATTCGTAATATCTATTTATATTGGTAAGACGAAAAGTTACTTTAAATTACAAATTTCCCAATGTAATCAAGAGTTTGTAATAAATATATCACAACATTTTTAATCGTTTCAACTCAATATCTAAAGAGTTGACTTGGTAAGTGGGGATATTAGTTATGGTTCGCTAATGCAATGAAAAATATGTCGTCCAATTTCAAAATAATTGATATATTCTTTGAAAAGATATTCTGTTACATTTGAACAATAAACATCTAAATAGCCGTATTCGCTTGTGTTTAAAGCAAATAGCTAAGGGAGCTAGGAATAAATGAGTTTTTTTACAACCAGTAACACACAAAAAGCCGAAAAATACGTAAATAGTAAATATTTCATAAAACCGGTTTATGCGATTTTTTTCTCCTTATTCTTTAGTGGGTTTTCCTCGGCTGAAGGCATTTACCAATTTGGTACGGATCTCAATCAACCTCTTTCCACCACAACCAGTATTTTTATCCATGTCCCTAATGACGGCGATATTATAAGAACACATCTTTGTCGGGTACTTGAAGGTGGTACTGCACAGCCTGGCGAGTCAGTTAAAGCTGATATTTTTAGTGTTCAAACGGTCAACGGAATTTTAGAGAAAGATATATTAATACAAGCACTTTCTTCTACCGTCGCTAATATTGATTGTGCACATGATTTTACAACGACATTACCAAAAACGCCTGCAACTGGCGAATTAATGGAGTATACCGTCCCAACGGCAGGTATTTACGCAATTGAGTTAGATACACCCGGTACTCATTACGGACGTTGGGATTTTTCTATTGTACCTGGTGGTACGCCGGATGCCGATGTTGATCCTACTATAGATTCAGGCAATGTTTTTTCCTATCACTGGCGAATAAATAGACTGTCTAATATGGGTGATATTATAAGTTCAACCGATGCCAATTTGTATGCACTTGTTGATGGTGGTTTTACTAATACCGAATATGTTTGGGAAATCGATTTAAATGAATTTGCAGGTAGCGAGTATGAATTAACGGCCAATAGTATCGGTTTAGCAGAACCTAACTCTGGTACTAGTGCTACTTTTGTTGATGGCAGTGTAACCGGACAATACCCAGTTTATGTGTCATATCCTACTGGTGCTAGTCCTTCTGCAGCGCCAGTTGCCAGCCCAACTTTAACTGATACTTTTACATTTGTAGATGATGGTGCAGGCCTCGATAATATGATTTCGCCAGATGGTGATTTGAATGAAGATACAGGTGATTTTAGTTTTACTTCAGATGTAAATGGAACTTATGCTTTAACCATCGACCTCAATAATGACGGATTATTTAATTCGGGTGATCGAGTTTTAATAGGGGAAGTTGATGCTGATGTATTAAACACCATAAATTGGGATGGCACAGATGCCTCCGGCGCAACCGTGGATAACGGTGAATACGACGTTCAACTGTCTCTAAGGGTTGGTGAAATGCACGTGGTGGTCAGTGATGCTGAAACCAGTGGTGGCGGCACAAACGATGATGGTTCCATTTTTGAAGGTGGAACAGGTGATAATGATGGTTTAACTATTTTACAAGCAACCGATGCTTCTACCGTTGTTGGTACACAAGTCTTTTGGGATGACACAACTAATTTAACTGGTGGTTCAAATATACTTGGCGCTTTATCGTCTACAGCGCTTTTTGGCGATCATCGCCATACTTGGGGTGATTTTACGGCTGTCGGGGCTACCCTAGGTGCTGATACGTTTATAGATACCTATACGTACGGAGCTTCTATCACTTCAATTATAAGCGTTATTGTAGCTGTAGATAATACGGCACCTACTGTCGCTGATTCAACAATTGATGTTGATGAAAATTCAGATAATGGCGTGAGTGTAGGCACAATTACAGGTGTTGATGTTGATGGTGATTTGTTAGCATATTCTATTACCGCCGGAAATGATTTAAATTTATTTATTATTGATAGTAGAACAGGTGAAATCACTGTTAATGGTGCGCTTAATAATGAGGACGTTGATCAGTATAGTTTAACCGTTGAAGTGTTCGATCAAGTTAATACAGATTCTGCAACGATCACTGTCGATATTAATGATATTAATGAAGCACCGACCATTAGTGGGACGCCTGCAACTAGTGTTGCGGAAGATAGCTTTTATACCTTTACACCGACTGGTAATGATGAAGATCTTGATGTCTTAACATATAGCGTAGTTAACTTACCAAGCTGGACGACTTTCGATACTAACAGCGGAAACATTTCCGGAACACCCGATAATGGTGACGTAGGCAGTGATGCAGATATTCAAATTACAGTGACCAGCAATGGCTCCCTGACTGATACTTTAGCTGCGTTTTCGATTGAAGTAACTAATACCGCAGATGCTCCTTTGGCAACAGATGACACAGCATCGACCGATGAAGATATTTTGGTAACAATTGACGTACTCGCTAACGATAACGACACGGATGTCGGTGATACCTTAACCATAACGGCTGTAACCAATATCGTAAATGGCGCTGCGGTTATTAATGGTAATCAAGTCGATTTTACGCCTGCAGCTGACTTCAATGGCTCAGGCTCTTTTTCTTATACAGTGAGTGACGGAGTTCTTACCGATACAGGTGATGTAGCGGTGACAGTTAA
>Ga0307492_10000030_pt1 | contig 89644 bp, 78 predicted proteins | sample SI3LmetaG_FD_202365 | JGI IMG/M metagenome (GOLD analysis project Ga0307492, IMG submission 202365) | Sea-ice brine microbial communities from Beaufort Sea near Barrow, Alaska, United States - SI3L | ecosystem: Environmental > Aquatic > Marine > Coastal | place: USA: Alaska | collected 2017-05-06 | reverse complement strand
TTCTGGTTCTGGTTCTGGTTCTGGTTCTGGTTCTGGTTCTGGTTCTGGTTCTGGGTTAGTTTCAGTTTCTAGCTCGGCTCCTAGTGATGAATCAGCTCCTATTTCTTGTTCCACTTCTACTTCAGACTCCGCTACAAATTCAGCTTCTGGTTCTGGGTTAGTTTCGGTTTCTAGCTCGGCTCCTAGTGATGAATCAGCTCCTATTTCTTGTTCTTGTTCCACTTCTACTTCAGACTCCGCTACAAATTCAGCTTCTGGTTCTGGGTTAGTTTCGGTTTCTAGCTCGGCTCCTAGTAATGAATCAGCTCCTATTTCTTGTTCCGCTTCTACTTCAGACTCCGCTACGAATTCAACTACGACTTCTGGTTTAGTTTCAGCTTCGATTTCTGACCCAGCTTTACCATATACATCAGGCACAGAATTGTTCCATTGCCCTTGGATGTAGTCACTTAACTTATTAAGGGGCAGTGGTTGTTCGATTTCAAGGTCTAGTTCAGCTTCGAGTTCTGACCCAGCTTTACCATATACATCAGGCACAGAATTGTTCCATTGCCCTTGGATGTAGTCACTTAACTTATTAAGAGGCATTGGTTGTTCGATTTCAATGTCTAGTTCGGCTTCGAGTTCTGGTTCGACTGGAACTTCTGTCTTGGCTTCGAGTTCTGGTTCCGCTGGAACTTCTGTCTTGGCTTCTAGTTCTGGCTCGAATGCAGTTTCTGGTTCAGCTTCTAGTTCTGGCTCGGCTTCGACTTTTTTATCGCTGTTAGCTGAATCAGCGGTGTCATCCACTAATTCAGCATCAGCCTTTTTTAGGTCTTGCTCCTCACCTTCATCCTTAGCATCTATATCACTCAAATCAATGCCGTCTTCAATTTCAAGATCATCATCCATAGAAGCAAGTAGATCATCGACATCATCAGATGACATCTCCTCATCTGCTGACATCACATCATCCACACTTTCTACTTCAGTACTTTCTTCGTCAGGTCCAATTTCATCAAATAAGCTATTTAAAAGTTCTTCCTCGCCCGACACCTCAATTTCAACTTCTTCACCTGCTACATCTAATTCTACTGCTGATGTTTCAATTTCTTCTGCAACTACTTCTGTTTCAGTGACAGCAATTTCATCATTTTTTTCATCAATACTTTCTGGTTCTCTTACTTTAGCCGGCTTTTCATCATTGGCCAGTCTAAATTGAGCCATCAACATTTCTAGTTGTTGTGCTGTTAGCTCTATTTGTTCACTCAAAGTAGATGAGCTATCTATTTCAGCAAGTGTGGCAGCCCCAGCGATGGGTATCAATTCTAAACTAGCATCAACTGCCTGTTCTATTTGCGCAGGAAGGCTTAACAATGCTTTGCCATCTTGTTCAACAAAAGTGACTAATAAGGCTTTGTATAATTCCTGCTCTCGGTCTTGAAATTCTTTGGCAGATTGTAAAAGTTCATCACCACTTAAACCATATTTTTCAGCCAAGATTTTAGATAAATTTACAATTCGAACATCTTTAGCTTTTTGTAATTTTTTCACTGCTTTACTCGCAACGTTATGGGTAGCTTTACCTTTTTTATTATTTCGCATAATTAGCCAAATACTCAAAAGAGCAAATACTGCAGCTAGTTCATAAGCAAGCATTTGTAGTACGGTATCCATTTATAATTGCTCCCCAGGATTTGTGCTGGTTGCACTTTTACGCCGCCAGAAGAAAACGCCTAAGCCTATTAATAACAAAATAAGACCATTGCCTATTGCTAATTTAATAGCAGGAGTTAAGCCCTCTCCATCATTTATCTCGTCTACTTCATCAGTGACACCTATCAAACTTGCTACGTCCGTGGTGACTTCAGGTAACAAGTCATCCAGATTTTGACCCATTTCATCCAGTATGGGTTCGACTACTGTTTGTTGAACAATTTCTTCTATAATTTCTTGTTCAACTTCTTCAATAACGGGTGTTTGTTCTTGTCCCACGTCATCAGTCATCGAGGCTTGTTCTAGTTGTTCTTTTGCTAGCTCAGCAGTATTGGTTTCTGGTTTGATCAATTCCTTTTGTGTATCCACTTGACTAGCTACTTGGGCATCTTCCAATTCTATTAATGCCGGTTGCAAAAATAACGCTCTCCCTTTGATTGTCTCTGCACGGATTTGTAATGCCACCGTATACTTTTCACCTACTCGAAGATCAGCTAAGGTTAATTGCCATTCTTTGTCAGCCACTTTCATAACTTCATATGACCATTCACTACCATCTTCAGCGGTTAACATGGCGGCAATACTTAGCATATCGGTCTTAATCAAATCTTCATCTGGTCTCAATGTCAATCGATGAGTCCGAGTGGCCTCTTCCCTAAGTTGATCCACCGTAATATCAAACGGTGTTTCGACGACATTAATACTTTGTCTACGTTGACGTTCAAAAGTATCACTGGTCATCGTTATGACAACATCATTCCGACCTGGCTGAAAGTTGTCACCGACTTGAGTGCGATAAACACCTTTTTTTTGCTTTGCATTCAAACTGCGATCACTAGCATCAGTCACTTCTGATTCTAGTTTTAGCTGTGCATCAACTAATTTCAAAAAATCTTGGCGAACAATCAGTTTGTTTTTATCCGTTAAATTGACATCAAAATCAAATGTTTCACCTATCAGTATGTTGTTTGGTAAATCAGTTGTTGTTAATTTCAAATCTGTCACCACCATCACACGATTATCAGGATCAATATCTGCGTTAATAAGCCATTGACCAACCAGTGGTTTGTCAATGGTGATTAGGTCGTAATTGCCTTCACTATGCCAGCGAACATTATTTGGTAACTCTTTTTGGCTAATACGGGACTGATCAGGCAGTAATAATTCGGTTAATTGAGACCCCTTGCGTCGAAATACAAGTAACGTCATTTCACTTACACTACTATCAATTCTAAACTCATTATCAACAAGAGGAACCGTGTCTCGTGTTGTTGCTTTTTCAAATAAATGTAGAAAAACACGCTGTAACTGATCGGCATTATCGACTTGTTTGTAGCCACCATCGGTCGCTAATGAAATTGCACGTAATAATTTATGATCAGCAGATTCAGATAGCGCAATGGTATGCACCGCAACATTATTATTTTTGAGGCGAGGCACAATCACATCTAAAATTCGTTGACGAGATTTTTTATTTACAGCCTCATCTCTAGATATGTCCACTAGACCATCAGATAACAAAATAACACTGCGGCGATATCGAGCATCAACGCCTTTTTGATTAGCCGTTGCCTTGTTTAAGGCCTGCTCAATATTTGTAAACAAACCATGAGAATTAATATTTTTTGATTGTAGTTCAGCTTCCAATTTCCATGCATCATTTACTTCACGAAAAGGTACTAACATATTGACATATTTGCCAAAGGTCCAAGTCCCCGCCTTAATATCATTAGGTAGTAACCCAACAATCAAACGTAATGCAGGTACTCGTAAATTATTAGGGTCATTTTTTTTCATACTTCCTGAAACATCGATTAATATGCGAATATCACTCATCGGTGCTGATGGAATGGCAAATACCTGCCGCATAGGCATCAATAATACTAATGCAATCAATAGCCATATCATTTTAAAAAGGTGTGTCATAAATTCATAACCTATTGTTTTAATTAAACACATCAGTTAACCATCAAAATACAATGACTGTTTTCCGACTCAGTTCTTCAATGTTATGTTTGTAATGCAGGTTTTATGCCGATTTAGTGTTTTTATTGATACATTTGGCAATGAAGGTAGGTATTGTTGGGGTTAAATTAAATCAAAACCATGTTGAAGATCTGCTTGAATATCTTCGACATTTTCTAAACCCACAGAAATCCGTAATAAACCATCACTGATACCTGCTTCAGCTTTTTCTTCAGGTGATAAACGTCCATGAGTTGTCGTGGCAGGATGCGTTATCGTCGTTTTAGTATCGCCTAGGTTAGCCGTAATCGACAGCCATTGTGTTGCATTGACTAATTTCCACGCACCTTGTTGACCACCTTTAACTTCAAAGGCAATAATGCCACTAAAGGCAGATTGTTGCTTTTTAGCTAATTCATGTTGCGGATGACTCGGTAAACCCGCATAGAATACTTTGGTTACTTGAGGTTGTTTTCCAAGCCAGATTGCCAAAGCCATTGCAGAAACTGAATGTGCTTTCATTCTTAAATCTAAGGTTTCAAGGCCTTTTAAAAATGTCCATGCATTAAAGGGACTCATCGTGGGCCCAGCCGTTCTCAAAAAGCCGTAGACTTCTTGGCCTACTCGCTTTGCATCTCCGACTACTGCCCCTCCAACACAACGTCCTTGTCCATCTATATATTTAGTAGCTGAATGTATCACTATATCTGCGCCCCATTCCAACGGTTTTTGCAACGCAGGTGTACAAAAACAATTATCAACAATCAATAAACAATCATTTTTCTTAGCTAAAGCAGATAAGGCGGCTAAATCAGCAATTTCATTCATTGGATTTGACGGTGTTTCTAAAAATAATACTTTGGTATTCGGTTTAATCGCTGCTTGCCAATCTGCTATCTCTGTTAGTTTCACATAGTCAGTCTCAATACCGAACCTTGTAAGGTATTTATCAAACAATACTCGCGTTGTACCAAAAACACTTCGCGATGACAAAATATGATCACCCGTAGTGAGTAATGCCATAAAAGTAGATAAAATAGCAGACATACCTGACGAGGTAGCGACCGTACATTCTCCACCTTCCAGCGTGGCTAAACGCTGCTCGAAAGTACGAACGGTTGGGTTAGTAAAGCGAGAATATATATTGCCAAGATCATCACCAGAAAAGCGAGCTGCAGCCTGCTCTGCGCTTTCAAACACATAACTAGATGTTGGGAAGATAGGTTCAGCGTGTTCACCTTCTTGAGTTCTTGTGTGTCCGGCACGAACGGCACGAGTAGCAAACCCTTTATCTTCGAACGATTGTGTCATAATCTTATTTTCTAGAATATCAAAGTCTATAATTTTAAAATAATTTCATCTGCTATGACTAGTGTTTTTATTTGTCGCGGTGAAAGATAATCTGTTACAAAGGTATTATTGATAAAGCCTTTCATTGCATTTTGTAGCACATTCATACGATTTCCAGCCTCAACCGCAACCATCAACAAGTTTTTAAATTGTTGTTGGTCAAACATTTCACCAGCAGAGTTTTCCGCTTTTATAACACCATCACATAAATATAAATACTATCACCAGCGGTTAAGGGCGCTGTATTACAATGGATTTCACTTGCCGGATATTTCACAACACTTTGGGGTAAATGCTCGACTTAATCCGGTGTGAGTTGTCGCCCATATTCTTGAGCACAAACAGTTCTAGTCGCCCCGCATTCCAAATATGGGCATTCGTTCTTATTACATTTTTAATGTTCACTTACTTTATAAGTTGGTAATTTTCGTCTCGTGTTGATAATAGAGCCAAGGTTATTCCTCTCCTAAATGCGCTTATTTTAGGTAGAGAATATGGATAGATTTGTGCTGTGGAAGTCACCAGCACGTAGATGTCACTGCAATAATAATTGTTTATTTTACATTTGTTAGTGTTTATATCTATAACGATCCTTTCACTGATAACGAGTAATAATAACTTTGTTATTTGAATATAGTTAGGTATTCACCCTTGCTGAAATTATTCTGGTTAGAAGTAAAACTCCCAATTGGCTATACCATTTCAGAAGTAATACTATACGTTTAAACCAAGCACAGACAGTTTTTGGATAATTATTATTTTTGCCATATGCGGTAAAGCTCCCCCACTGAATAACATTGGAATTTCCAATAAAATCGATGCTAAACTGCACTAATTATTGAATTTGACAGAGATGCTTATTCCTGATTAATCATAGCGCTAAGATAAACAACTACCACTACCTAAAAATATAGAAGATGCATAATAAAATGATTTTTTTTACACTATGAAAGAAATAACTATTGACCTTATCCGCCATGGTGATGTTGCTGCTGGCACAAAACTGTTGGGGAAAACAGATGAAGCTCTGAGCAGTTTAGGTTGGCAACAGATGCGGTTGGCCGTCAATGACAAAAATATCACATGGAACAAGATTGTTAGCTCCCCCCTTCAACGCTGTCGTCTATTTGCAGAAGAAATGGCTGATACACTTTCTCTGCCATTAGTTATTAATGACCGCTTTGAAGAGATGAATTTTGGCTTATGGGATGGCCAGTTATTTGCTGATCTATATCGTGGCAGTGACACTGACACTGACAAGCTTATTCAGTTTAAGGATGATCCCGTTAGCGTAATACCGCCAGAAGGAGAATCATATCTAGACTTTGAATCACGCGTAATAACTGGTTGGAAAACCTTATTAATATCACTTCATCAAGACCAAATTCAGCATTGTGTATTAGTAGCCCATGGCGGCGTCATCAGAGCTATTATGAGCCATATTTTAGGCTTTCCAAGCACTAATTTGTTTCAACTTGAAGTGCCTTATGCCTGTGTGAGTCGGATTAAACAATATGAAGATTATCCACCTCGGTTAGTTTTCCATGGTGGTCAGTTGTAATAATGGCGCTGGACTTATCAGAGCCCAGCGCCACTTTCATTTATGGTTGATATGAAAACATGACCATGACCATTCTATCTAAACTGTTGTAATTGTTCACTGTTTGGTATTCCTTATCAAACACATTAGTCAAGTTAGCTTGAAGCGACCAATCTTGGCTTAAATCATAAGCAATACGCATATCTAACAAACCAAAACCAGCTACGCGAGTTGTGTTGCTAGCATTGTCAAAACTATGACCTCTTAACTTCCAGCTCGCACCGGTTGACCAAGCACCCCATTGTTTATCTAGATTAAGATTAGCTAAACGTTGTGCACGACGACGTAAAATATCGCCAGTTTCTTCATCTTCTGGTTTTAATAACGATGCATTAAAAGCCACATCCCAATCAGCAATGGTAGTGGCCAGATCAAATTCAAGGCCTTTTATTTTTGCTTCAGCTACATTTTCATTCATCCCATTAGCGCTATCATAATTTATTAAGTCACGGACTTCAGTTTGATAGGCTTGTAATCCCCACTGTCCCCAGACTGTATCTGCCGTTAAACCTAAGCCATAGTTTCTTGATTTTTCTGGTTTAAGCGCTGGGTTTCCTACAAAAAACGTACCCTGAGGAAAGTACAGGTCATTAAATGTTGGCGCCTTAAATGCTGTACCAACATTGGCTGTTAGTTGAAGCCCTTCTTGTAACCAATAACCCCATTCTGCTATGCCTGTATCGTAGTTTCCAAAGGCCTCATTATCATCATGGCGAGCACTTAATAGCCAACTGTGCTTGTCTGCATTTCCTTGCCATGATATATATCCTGCTTTGTTATCACGAGAGTTTTCATCATAGCTAAGACCTCCCGAAGCTGTATTACCTATATCATCAACTACATAGTCAAAACCAATATTTAAAGTATGATTTTGGGAAAGTTCTATCGTGTTAATTATATTTGCAAAACGGTGGCGAGTATTAAAAATATTCTCATCAAGTCCATTCTTAATAATTTGTGTTTCATCTTTCGACTCACTCAATAATAAAGAAACTAACCAATTATCATTAGCTTGAATATTTGAGTTTAAACCCATAACTTGCTGTACTGATTCATCTTCATATACATTAGTTAACCCAATACCATCATATTCATTAAAACCTTCAGTTCTCAAGAAATTAGCACCCACATTAAACGTATCACTGATCTGGTGCTGCACCCTAGCTGAGAGACTATTATTACGGTAACCATCTCTATCAGGATTTATATTTGGGTTAGCAGGTGTTCTATTTTGGCGAGCATCAATGCCATCTGTCGATTGATGATTAAAGTTTAAATTATAACTGGTTTGTGCATTGCCGCCACTGACACCTGCTGCAGCTTGTTTGCTATTATGGGTGCCATAGCCAATTCTGGCATAAGGGCTAACACCTTGCTGGCCTTTACGAGTAAAGATCTGAATAACACCGCCAATGGCTTCAGAACCATACAGGCCTGAACGTGAACCACGTACAATTTCAACGCGTTCGATTTGTTCTATGGGGAAATGCTGTAATGATGGGCCACCCGAAGTTGCTGAATGCCATTTAACACCATCGACTAATACCAACACATTATCTGAATTAGTCCCACGCATAGAAATGTTACTTTCTTTACCTATGCCCCCATTAACGGTTAGATCAATACCTGGCTGGCGAGATAACAGATTAGGTAAGTCAGTAATTTGAAGGCGTTCAATATCAGCACGAGTGATAACACTGTTGGGCGCTAATACATTGACTGAAGGCATTCGATTAGCCGTCACAGTAATATTTTCAAGCGCTTCATCAGCTTGAATAGAAGTCGATAATGTTATTGCGGCAATCGATGATAATAAAAGGCGTGTGGACGTACTAAGGGCGAAGTGCCCATGTAATTGTTTCATTTTATCTCCATAGGATACGCACACCCGCGATCCCGGTTTGGGTAATCACAAATCAAATAACTTGTGAGCATGCTTTAGGCCGGTCTCCGGACTCGCGTTGTGACTTTCGTCAATCAAACCGCCTTCCCACGATGAATTCGCAGTGGCTAATAGCTTGATCTCAACGTTTACCGTTGCGGGGGCAGTGTTGGATTTGTCATTATTGCTAACTCACCAACTTCCCGTTTAACTTTGACTTTATGGGTCAATGCACCTAAAGCAGGAGGGCATAGTAATAATGCTAACTTTTTTAGTCAACTTATGATTTTATTAGCTAATTTCTGTTTCGTTAATTTCTTTAACATTGACAGCATCCGCTAATGAAACCTATTCTTGGTTGTAATGTTAGGTGTTAGCAGGATAAAAGCTGCTAAGTAAACGGGAAACTGGTGAGTCATTTGATAAGTCCAGCACTGCCCCCGCAACGGTAAGTGACTAATTTATTATTTTCAATTGTTAACGTATGCCATCTTAGTGATAGCGCAACATACTGAAAATCAGATAATCACAAGTCCGGATACCGGCCTAATATTTCATGACATATTATCAATATGTTTTTTTTAGCCATGTGCGGGTCGGCACACTGGAGTTTGTTCATGTTTATTTTATCGCTTCGCCATCAGCTTATTATCGCTGTCATCCTCATTGCTATTATGGCCATCACACGCGGCCATCACTTTGCCAGTCTTAGTCATCTTCCTAGTGCAACATTAGCGATCTTTTTTATTGCAGGTCTGTATTTATCTGGTAAATGGATGTTTGCTGTTTTATTAGCTGAAGTCATTATTTTAGATTATTTGGCCATCAGCTTTGGCGGCAGCAGTAGTTTCTGTATTTCTCCCGCATATGCCTTGTTATTGCCGGCCTATGGCACACTCTATTTAGCCGGTCGTTGGTATAATCAGCGCTATCAATTCAATGTAGCGACACTATTACCTTTAACCACCAGTTTGATCATTGCGACCGCAATCAGCAAAGTGTTTTCTAGTGGTGGTTTTTATGTGTTTTCAGGTCGCTATGCCGAACCAACTTTGATTGAGTTTGGTCATCGTTTTATTAAGTATTATCCTAGCTCATTATCTAATCTTGCTTTTTATATAGCTATTGCCATTATTTGCCATGTGCTGGCTGTTTCCCTAAGCAATATGACTACTGAACAAAGTGGTCATCAATCTTGAATCAGCTGCACCAGTGTGCAGCATTGGTTATTGCTGCACCCGCATCTAGTCAAGGGAAAACAACAGTTACAGCGACATTAGCGAGATATTACCGCCAACAAGGCAAGCAGGTACGTGTTTTTAAAGTAGGACCTGACTTCCTTGACCCGATGATCTTGCAACAGGCTTCAGCTAACCTCGTTTATCAACTCGATTTATGGATGGTAGGCGAACAACAATCCCGTCAGCTACTCGCTGAAGCTGCTGCACAAGCAGATTTGATCCTTATTGAAGGTGTAATGGGTTTATTTGATGGTACTCCATCAACCGCCGATCTGTCCGCTACACTTAACATTCCAGTGCTTGCCGTTATAGATGGTTCTGCAATGGCACAAACTTTTGCAGCGCTTGCCTTCGGTTTAGCTAATTATCGTGATGATGTTGCGGTTGTTGGGGTGGTGGCAAATCGTATTGGAAGTCAGCGCCACCAAGATATGTTGATAGAATCACTACCAGATACTTTACCTTGGTTTGCAACATTAGCTCGCAACTTGGATGCCGCATTACCCAGTCGTCATCTTGGATTAGTACAAGCTGAAGAAATTGCAGATCTTGAACAACGGTTGTCATTACTGGCTAATCAACTGGTCATTAATCCTCAAGCAATATTACCTATAAGCCAGTTTGCTAGTGAGCAAAAAAGTCCACAGCCTCGCTCACTTGACAAGGTAAAAATCGCTATCGCTAGAGATCCTGCATTTTCATTTATTTATCAGGCAAACCTTGACCAATTAGAAGCTATGGGCGCTGAACTATATTTCTTTTCGCCTATTAGTGATCAGGCCCTTCCAGAAGTTGACTGCTTATACTTACCAGGTGGATATCCTGAGTTACATCTAGATAAGTTATCAAAAAACAGCTCAATGATTGATGCTATTAAGGCGCATTATCAAGCTAATAAGCCTATAGTAGCTGAATGTGGTGGCATGCTTTATTTAACCCAATCAATAACTGATAAACAAGGTAAACATGCAAACATGATCGGGATTTTATTAGGTCATATCGTTATGCAGTCTCGATTCGCAGCTTTAGCTTTGCAAGAAGTATCCATTAATAGTCATTTAATACGTGGACATACGTATCATCACTCCGTGTTAGAAACGAGTATAGATCCGGTTGCTAAAGCAACCAATCCTAATGGCAACACTACTCATGAAGCGGTTTACCAACAAAAAAGATTGACGGCCTCTTATATCCACTTTTATTTTCCTTCTAACCCCAGTCTTGTTGCTGAATTATTTTGTCCCTGAAATGAACAAATACGCCTTTAATGATGATGACAGAAATGCGGTCTACCGTGTTATCAAACAGCGCCGAGATATGCGTCATTTTACTACTGAAGCTGTCGATAAATTAATCTTCGAACGAATATTAATGGCTGGCCATCAAGCGCCTAGTGTTGGACTAATGCAACCTTGGCGTATCATTCGCATCACTGATTTAGCCGTTAGACAGTCTATAAAAAAGCAGGTCAATCAAGAAATAAACCTGACTGCAAAAGCCCTTGGTGAACGACAGCAAGAATTTATGCAGTTAAAGGTTGATGGCATCGATAAATGTGCTGAATTACTGGTTGTCAACTTAATGGATCAAAGGGAACAACATATTTTTGGTCGCCGTACTTTGCCAGATATGGACTTAGCCTCGGTATCTTGCGCTATTCAAAACATGTGGTTAGCCGCTCGTGCAGAAGGTATCGGCATGGGATGGGTTTCACTTTTTAATCCTGCTGAACTCGCCACACTTTTGAATATGCCAGAAGGTGCTAAACCAATTGCTATTTTGTGTTTAGGCCATGTTGATGAGTTTTATGCAGCCCCCATGTTAGAGCAAGAAAACTGGGGAAAAGGTTGTGATATTAACAATGTCTTATACGAAAATACCTGGGGTAATAATTAGTTACGATGTTGCTGACAACATTAATTATTATCTCGGCAATTAGTCTTGACTGGTTAATAGGCGAACCCAAACGTTGGCATCCTCTGGTTGGTTTTGGTCGTTTAGTTAATCACATCGAACGCTGTTTTTATCCTGAAAATTCAGCTTCGTCTCGCAAAAAAATCAGCTTAGGTTTTGTCGCAGTGAGTCTTTTATTAATACCTCTCACCTTAATTGCCACTTTTATCAGCAGCATTGAAAGTATCACTACCTTTTTTGATATTATCGTTTTAACGTTGTGTATTGGCCATAAAAGCCTACATGATCATGTTCGTCCAATTGCTTTTGCCATGCAATCAAATGATGATCAACAAGCCCGTTATTTAGTGAGCCGAATTGTTAGTCGTGATCCCGCTAGCTTGAATATCCCTCGCGCCACCATTGAATCCGTGTTGGAAAATGGCTCTGACAGTGTATTTGCCGCTTTATTTTGGTTTCTAATCGGTGGAGTGCCTGCTGTTCTATTTTATCGTTTGGCTAATACTTTGGATGCTATGTGGGGTTACCGCTCGTTAAGGTATTTGTATTTTGGTCGTTTTGCAGCGCGATTAGATGATGTGCTCAATTATATTCCTGCAAGGCTCACAGCCCTTAGTTATGCCTGTGTTGGTCAGTGTAAAAAAGCAATATATTGCTGGCAGCAACAAGCAGGCCAGTGGGATAGCCCTAATGCTGGTCCTGTTATGGCTTCAGGTGCTGGTGCACTGTCAATTACCTTAGGTGGCCCAGCACAATATAATGGTCAATGGCATCAACGAATCACCTTAGGTTGTGGTAACGAACCAAAAGCAGATGATATTGAACGTGCCCTTCAACTCGTTCGCCACAGTGTGTTGTTATGGATAACACTATTAACTATAATTTCAGGCCTTAATTATGCTTGAACATGGCGGCAATATTGATGTTGCTAGCCAAAAATATAATATAGAGCCTGCCGATTGGCTGGATCTTTCTACCGGTATTAATCCTAATGGCTGGCCAGTTCCAGATAGCTTGCCCAATTCAGTCTGGTCAGCTCTTCCCATTCAAAATGATGGCTTGCTGGCAGCTGCCCAGCATTATTATCAGTGTAATAATTTATTAGCAGTGGCAGGTTCACAAGCCGCAATTCAATCTCTTCCTCATTTACGTAAACACTGTCGTGTTGGCGTACTTACTCCCGCTTATGCTGAACATGCTCATGCTTGGCAACAAGCAGGTCATACAGTTATTGTAGTTGATTCATCAACTATTGATGAGATAATAGTCGATCTGGATGTATTGATTATTATTAATCCAAACAATCCAACCACTCAGCTTTTCTCTCCGATACAGTTATTGGCTTGGCACAAGCAACTATCTCTAAATAACGGTTGGTTAATCGTTGATGAAGCCTTTATGGATGTGACACCAGAATATAGTGTTTTAGATCATTGCCCGCTTGAAGGTTTAATTGTCTTGCGTTCTATCGGTAAGTTTTTTGGCTTAGCAGGTCTACGGGTCGGTTTTGTATTTTCTAGCCCACTATTACTAAATGGTTTGGCTGATTTACTTGGGCCATGGCCTATAGCGCAAGCATCTCGACATATTAGCCAATTAGCATTATCAGATAGTGAATGGCAGCAACATCAACGTTGGTCACTATCACAGTCTAGCCAACGGTTAAATGAGCTATTAACAAGGTATAATCTACCGCCAACAGGGCAATGTTCACTGTTCCAATGGGTTTGTACACCAATGGCAGCAAGCTATCACCAGCAACTGGCACAACACGGCATTTTGACTCGTTTATTTACAAGACCATCAAGCCTTCGGTTTGGCTTACCCAATAGTGAAGATGACTGGCGACGATTAGCCCAAACATTAGAGACGATAACAATATCATGACGGCACATACTTTAATGATTCAAGGCACTACATCCGATGCAGGTAAAAGTACTGTAGTCACTGCCATTTGCCGCTGGTTACAACGTCAAGATATCGCCGTCGTGCCATTTAAGTCGCAAAACATGGCATTAAATAGTGCCGTTACTATCGATGGTGGAGAAATTGGCCGTGCACAAGCCGTACAAGCACAAGCGTGTAAATTAGCACCCCATACCGATATGAATCCAGTTTTGTTAAAACCCAATAGTGATACTGGCGCTCAGGTGATTATTCATGGCCATGCCATTAGTAATATGAATGCACAGGATTATCATCATTATAAACAAACTGCTATGGCTGCAGTATTAAGCTCGCACCAACGTTTAATCGCTCAATATCAAACGGTTATTGTTGAGGGTGCAGGCTCACCCGCTGAAATCAATCTTCGTGATCGTGACATCGCAAATATGGGTTTTGCTGAGGCGGTTGATTGTCCTGTTATTATCGTGGCAGATATTGATCGCGGTGGCGTATTTGCTCATTTAGTGGGTACTTTAAGCCTATTGAGTCAATCAGAACAAGACCGCGTTAAGGGTTTTATAATCAATCGTTTTCGTGGTGATATCGCCTTATTACAATCTGGTCTCGATTGGCTGGAACAATACACCGGCAAACCCGTATTAGGGGTGTTGCCTTATTTGAAAAACTTACATCTTGAAGCTGAAGATGCGATCAATACCGAACAAGTAGCCAGTGATTTAACATTTAAAATTATTGTACCCGTTTATCCACGGATCAGTAATCACACCGATCTTGATCCACTACGACTTCATCCACAAGTAGATCTACAGTTTATTACTGCCAAACAGGCCATTCCAGCAGCAGATTTAATTATATTACCTGGTTCAAAAAGTGTCAGAGCTGATTTAGCCTGGCTGAGAGAAACAGGCTGGGAACAAGCCATACAAAAACATCTTCGATATGGTGGTAAAGTTATTGGCATTTGTGGAGGTTTTCAAATGTTAGGCAAAGTGCTTAGTGATCCACAAGGTATTGAAGGTCAGGCAGGTCAGGATAATGGCTTAGCTTTATTAGATATAACGACCCTCTTAAAACCAGCCAAACAATTGCGAAATGTCAGTGGAACACTAACCTTAGATAACGCCGCCGTTAGCGGCTATGAAATTCATGCTGGCATCACTGAAGGTGCTGCATTATCTAAGCCTGCTTGCCGATTGGCATCAACAAATGATGGTGCAATTAGTGATGATAATCAGATCATGGGGACTTATATTCATGGTCTCTTTGAACAGACTTCCGCCTGTAATGCACTCTTAAACTGGGCAGGTTTAGAGCAGGTCAATACACCCGATTATAATGCGATACGAGAAGTCGACATAGAGCGTTTAGCGGATATGGTTGAGAATCATATGGATGTTGGCGCATTGCGAGATTTATTGCACTTGGCTGAGCCCTCATTATGACAATCAGTTTAATTTTAGGTGGGGTTAAATCAGGTAAAAGTGCCTTAGCTGAACGTCAGGCTATCAACAGCCAATTAAAGCTTACTTATATTGCGACAGCCACAGCAGGTGATTCGGCTATGCGGCAACGTATTAATTATCATCAACAACAGCGTCCAACAGACTGGAAAACCATTGAAGAGCCGATTTATCTTGCCAAACAATTACAAGACCATTGTGCAGATAATCATTGTATTTTGATTGATTGTTTAACCTTATGGCTCACTAATTTATTAATGCAAGCTGATGAAGCTTTATTAAGAGCTGAAATTAACGCCTTCGTTGCTAGTTTAGCCAATATTAAAGGGCAATTGATCATTGTCAGTAATGAGACCAATATGGGCATAATGCCGCTTGGAGAGATAACAAGACGTTATTGTGATGAAATTGGATTATTACACCAAACAATTGCAGCCCTAAGTGATAACGTTGTATTAACAGTTGCTGGTCTACCCCATATTTTGAAAGGCAAATTAAATGACCGAGTTTAAAACATGGCTTGAATTACCCCCCTTAAACATCGATATCCATGCTCAGTCTGCTGCAGAGCAACGTCAGCAACAACTGACTAAACCGTCGGGATCTTTAGGGCAGCTGGAAGATATTGCCATTAGCTTAGCTGCTATGCAAGCAACAGCTCAACCTAAAATCGAACAAATACAGATCACAGTATTTGCAGCAGATCACGGTATTGTCGCAGAAGGAATTTCAGCTTTTCCACAAGCCGTCACAGTAGAAATGGTAAAAAACTTTTCACGCGGTGGCGCAGCAATTAGTGTGCTTGCAACACAAACAAATGCTCATTTAGAGGTATTCAATATGGGCACAGTATCACCCATAGAAAGCCTCAATGGTGTTCACGACCATCGTATTGCAGCTGGCACTAATAATTTCCTCAAAACATCGGCCATGACTTCAAGTCAATGCCAACAAGCATTATTGGTTGGCTCTGAACATATTAAGCAACTTAAAAGTAAGGGTGTTGATTTATTTATTGGCGGTGAAATGGGTATTGGCAACACCACTTCTGCAACGGCCATTGCCAGTGCTTTACTCAAGATAAACCCTCTAGAATTGACCGGCGCAGGCACCGGCTTAAATAAAACTGAGATCCTACATAAGGCAGCAATTATTCAACAGGCATTGAATCGACATAATGGCCGATTAAACTTGCCCTTAGCAATACTTGAACATTTAGGTGGTTTTGAGATTGCTGCACTTGCCGGTGCCTATCTATGCTGTGCCAAAGTGGGACTTCCAGTGTTAGTTGATGGTTATATCTCAACAGTAGCTGCATTAATGGCCGAAAGTTTATGTGCTGGCAGTAAAAAATGGTTTTTGTACAGTCATCAATCTTCAGAATTAGGTCATAAAATAATTCTTAACTACTTAGCGGCTAAACCTTTACTCAATATTGGTATGCGTTTAGGAGAAGCCAGTGGCGCAGCAGCAGCAATTCCATTGATTAAATTAAGCTGCGCCTTGCATAATTCAATGGCAACCTTTGCAGAAGCAGCCGTTTCGGAAAAAACATGACCTTATTACAACCTTTTTTGATCGCATTACAGTTTTTAACTATTATTCCTGTTCGCCTAGCTGGCATGCCTAGCTCAAAACAAACCGGGCAATCATTGTTATTTTATCCCCTGATTGGTTTGCTCATAGCGGCTTTATTAATACTCACAGCTTGGTTATCAAATGCGCAGTCTGCTTCTGTCAGTGCTGTCTTTGTATTAGCTGTTTGGGTTACGCTCTCTGGGGGCTTACATTTAGATGGTTTAGCTGACAGTGCCGATGCCTGGCTAGGCGGATTAGGTGATAGGGCCAAAACACTATTAATTATGAAAGATCCCACCAGTGGTCCCATAGCCGTTACCCTGTTGATAATTCTACTGCTGATAAAGTTTGTCATGCTTACAGAGCTACTCAGTCATAATAATTACTTAGCGATTATATTTGCTGTTACGCTAGCACGTAGTGCATTACCCCTATTATTTTTAACAACGACCTATGTACGCCAAGATGGCATTGGAGCCATTCTTGTTGCTAATTTACCACGCACACAAAGCAAAATATTACTTTCAGGCATTGTAATATTAAGTCTTATTTTTTCAGGGCTGACATTGTTAATCAGTGCCTTAATCGTATTTTTAATTTTACGTTATGTTATGACCTTACGTTTAAATGGCACCACGGGAGATACCGCCGGTGCTATGGTTGAAATACTAGAAACAAGCATATTAATTACCGCCGTTATTATTTAGGAATAAACATGACTGACACAGAAAAAAGCCAACGCCACGAAAAACGCATGAAACGTCACAAAGAAGTGGTGGATGCTAAAACACAACAAGCCGATAAAGATAAAGGCTTGTTATTGGTTATAACAGGCAATGGAAAAGGTAAGAGTTCATCAGGTTTTGGCATGATCGCCCGAGCTTTAGGCCATGAGATGAAATCCGGCATTGTCCAGTTTATCAAAGGTGCATTTAGTACTGGTGAAGAAACTTTCTTCCGCCGATTTCCTGAGGAAGTTGAATATCATGTAATGGGTGATGGTTTTACTTGGGACACCCAGAATTTAGCACAAGATATAGCATCAGCAGAAGCTGGATGGGAAGTGTGTAAACGTTTATTAAGTGATCCAACTATCAAGGTTGTATTATTAGATGAGCTGAATATTGTTTTAAAAATGAAATATCTCAATACAGAATCCGTATTAGCAGATATTGCAGGTCGACCTGCTATGCAACATGTAATTATTACCGGACGAGGCGCCCCTGAAGCCGTTATTGAGGCTGCAGATACTGTAAGCCGCATTGACGATGTTAAACATGCTTTTAGAGCCGGTATACGCGCTCAAAAAGGCATTGAATTATAGTGCTTATGAAATAATATATGTTCTGTCACAAAACTGTAAAGTTACCCACAATATCTGTGGATAACTCTGTGAATAACTTGCGGGTAAAAGCGTAAGTCCTTCATACACAAGCGTTCAGCACTAAATGGTTAAAAAATAACCGCAACAATAATACTGTTTTATATCAATAGCTTACGAAGTGACCATTATAAATCAAGCAGTTACAACCACTTTATTAGCAATGACTTTATAACTACGACTTAGAAGTGAATAACTATTGTATGGAAGTGTTAGTAGCACCATATTATTAGAGTGATAGCAACTACTATCACTCTAATATAAGTCGGCTTAAACTGTTTCGGTTTGAGCAATAAAATCTAATGCTAATTTATCCTCACGTAATACTACTCTCACGTGACCACCTTCACTTAATTGGCCAAATAATAATTCATCAGCAAGAGGACGTTTAATCTTTTCTTGAACTAACCTTGCCATCGGTCTAGCACCCATTGTCACATCGTAACCATGTTCGGCTAACCACTCACGTGCATCGCTATTAATTTCAAGTGTGACATTTTTGTCTTGCAATAACATTTCCAGTTCTAGGACGGCTTTATCGGCCACTCGCAAGATAGCTTGCTGATTTAATGGTTTGAATTGAATAATACCATCCAGACGGTTACGAAACTCTGGTGTAAAGGCACGCTTAATAACTTCCATACCATCACTGTGATGCTCTTGATGTGAAAACCCCATAGAGGCCCTTCCCATTTCTTGGGCACCCGCATTACTGGTCATCACTAATACGACATTTCTAAAGTCGGCTTTACGTCCATTATTGTCGGTCAATGTCCCATGATCCATAACTTGCAGGAGTAAGTTAAATACATCAGGGTGTGCTTTTTCGATTTCATCCAATAACAGTACGGCATGAGGCTGTTTAGTGACGGCTTCGGTTAATAAGCCACCTTGATCGTAACCCACATAACCAGGTGGGGCACCAATCAGACGTGAAACAGTATGACTTTCCATGTATTCAGACATGTCGAAACGAAGAAGCTCGATGCCTAAACTATGAGCAAGTTGACGAGTGACCTCGGTCTTACCAACACCCGTTGGTCCAGAAAATAGAAAGGCTCCAGTCGGACGTTCAGGATGACCTAAACCTGAGCGAGCCATCTTAATAGCAGAGGTTAATGTTGCAATTGCTTCATCTTGGCCAAATATGACATGCTTTAGATTTTTATCCAGATTGCGTAAGTTATCTTTGTCGGTGTTGTTTACTGTTTTTGCTGGAATGCGAGCAATCTTAGCAACAATATTTTGAACATCCGTTATACCAATCATTTTTTTGCGTTTAGATTTTGGTAAAATACGTTGTGCAGCACCTACTTCATCTAAAACATCGATTGCTTTATCAGGTAAAAAGCGATCATTAATATAACGTTCTGCAAGTTCAGCCGCTTGCTCTAAAGCAGCATTGCTATAACGTACATTATGATGTTTTTCTAAGCCAGGCTTAAGCCCTTTTAGAATAAGCACTGTTTCGGAAATAGAGGGCTCAGGCACATCAATTTTTTGAAAACGCCGCGCCAAAGCACGATCATGTTCAAATATACCACGATATTCTTGATAGGTTGTTGAACCTATGCATTTCAAATTACCACTAGCCAGCAGAGGTTTAAGAAGATTAGCAGCGTCCATGGCACTATTGCCCGCAGAACCAGCACCAATTAATGTATGAATTTCATCTATAAATAAGATGGCTTCAGGTTGGCTATTTATTTCACGTAATAACGCTTTCAAGCGCTTTTCAAAATCACCGCGATATTTGGTACCGGCCACTAAAGCACCCAAATCTAATGAGTAGATAACTGATTTTTCAAGCACTTCTGGCACATCACCTAATACCACCCTTCTTGCTAATCCCTCGGCTAAGGCTGTTTTACCAACACCCGCCTCACCTACAAATAAAGGATTATTTTTACGACGACGACATAATATTTGTAAAGTACGTTCAATTTCATGCGCACGGCCAATAAGTGGATCAATCTTACCTTGTTGAGCTAGTTCATTAAGATTAGTTGCATATAAACTAAGCGCGCTTTTATTCTCCTCAGCAGAGGCACTGCCACCAATATTTTCTGACTTCAATTCAATCGTTTCCTCAGCTTGAACCTGACTGATTACATTAACCACATCCAATCTTGTAACATCTTTTTTTGAAAGAAGAAAAACTGCTTGCGATTGTTGTTCGGAAAAAATAGAGACTAATATATTGGCTCCGGTAACTTCTTTGCCACCTGAAGATTGCACATGCATTACAGCACGCTGAAGTACCCGTTGAAATGCCAAAGTAGGCTGAGTTTCTCGGGCGGCGTCTTCACTTAAAGAGGGCACATTATCTGCCAAAAAGTCACTTAAATCTTGTCGCAAATTTGCAGTATTAACCTTACATGCAGTCAATACTGCTAAGGCTTCACCATTTTCCAATAATGCCAACAGCATATGTTCTACTGTCAAAAACTCATGGGAACGTTTTCGAGCATAGCTAAATGCCTGACTTAAGGTTTGTTCGAGTTCTTTACTTAGCATTAATTATGTTCTCCAATCGTTGGTGGTTATGCTTCTTCCATCGTACACTGCAAGGGATGACCATGGGACTGGGCATAACTATTAGCCTGCTCAACCTTGGCTTCTGCAATTTCAAAAGTGTAAATTCCGCAGGCCGCTTGGCCCTCGGTATGAACTTGCATCATCGTTCGCGTTGCATTATCAGTCGCCATGCTGAATAGACTTTCTAATACTTCGATTACGAAATCCATAGGTGTATAGTCATCATTAAGCATCAGCACTCTATATTTAGGTGGCTGCTTTAAGGCGGGTTTGGCGGGGGCAACAACTAGCTGATTTTCATCATGCCAATCATGATCTTGTTCATTGCTCATGCTTATTATTTGCTCGCTTTTTCTATAGCTGTTTTCAAATCACCACTTTCATGCATTTCCATAATGATGTCACAACCACCGACTAATTCGCCACTAATATACAATTGTGGAAAGGTCGGCCAGTCAGCATAACGGTGTAAGTTTGACCGTACTTCTGGCTCAGCTAATACATTGATAAAGGAAAACTCTGCACCGCACTCTGATAATGCTTGTGAGGTACGACCAGAAAAGCCACATTGTGGAAATTCTGGTGTTCCTTTCATAAACAAGATAACCGAGTTTGATTCGATCGCTTGTGTAATGCGTTCCATTATTTCCATCTTGTAACCTCTTTAAATTAAATTTATATTTGTTTTCTATATGGGGACGATTATTACAGTATCAATCAGTATTAGTCAAAATCTAGTTGTAACAATCCTAATACTCCCTCAAGACCACAATAATTAAGTGATGAAGTTGCTTGTTCTTGTACGGTTGGCTTTGCATGATAAGCAATACTTAAGCCCGCCTCCTTCATCATCAATAAGTCATTAGCACCATCACCCATGGCAACAGTCTGCAATGGTGAGATATTTAACAGTTTACAATGTTCTAATAAAAAGTCAGCTTTAGCTTGAGCCCCACAAATATCACCGACGACTTCACCCGTTAGCATGCCATTATGTTCACCTAATATATTGGCCATGGTGAAATCTAAATTTAATCGTTTTTTTAAGTGCTCAGTAAAAAAAGTAAAACCACCAGAGACTAGCGCAGTTTTTATGCCTTTTTTCTTTAGACTTTTCAACATAACTTCAGCACCCGGATTTAAGCGCAATCGTTCTTCATAAACCCGGTCTAGCACACTGACTTCTAAACCTTTTAATAGCAATACACGTTGTCGTAATGAAGTTTCAAAATCAATTTCTCCATGCATTGCTGCTTCTGTAATAGCGGCAACTTGAGGTTTCACATTGATATAGTCAGCAATCTCATCAACACATTCGATATTAATTAACGTTGAATCCATATCGGTAATCAATAACTGCGCTGCCATTGGATCAAAACTGTAAGGTAATATATTAATATCAAATGGATAGTCAGCTTTCAAAGTGCTTAGCTGTGAGGCGCTAATAAAGTCCAATGTAATAGTGGAAAAACCATTATTTTCATCAAGCTCACCTTCAACGCTATCACTTATCTTATGTGCAGCAGCAGCAGTCAATGCTGCTCCTTGTAATACTAATTTAATCATGACTCACCTATCGCACTTAATTTTTCGGCGAGACTAACTGTTAGAATTAGCTCGCCGAAAATATTGCTTTTAAGGCCACACATTATGGTGGAGTTGACTGTTAAAACTGTGGTTTAACATCTGCTGCATTGTAACTAGCAACACTTGCCATGATTTCAGCTTTTGCTTCTTCAATGCCTACCCAGCCTCCGATTTTTACCCATTTATTTTTCTCTAGATCTTTATAGTGTTCAAAGAAATGAGACAGTTGAGATAATAATCGCGGTGATACATCTTTAATATCTAGCACATCGTCGTACATAGAATCATGAGGCACAGCAATAATTTTGGCATCTTCGCCAGATTCATCAGTCATTTTCAACATGCCTACCGGACGACATTGCACCACTGAACCACTAATCAAAGCGTATGGGGCAATAACTAATACATCAACCGGATCACCATCATCAGATAAGGTATGTGGCACATAACCATAGTTACAAGGGTAAAACATAGCAGTATTCATGAAACGGTCTACAAATAAAGCACCCGTTTCTTTATCCACTTCGTATTTAACAGGATCAGAATGAGAAGGAATTTCAATGATGACATTTATATCATCAGGAAGGTTTTTGCCTGAACCAACGCGGTCAAGATTCATATTATGGATGCTCCGATAGCATAGTAAGTAAATTAACTAATTATATAAGAAAGCGTGTATTAAACAAAACTGAATAGCAATTGATGAGCTACTTCAGCCAAAATAAACAAGCTTAGATCAATGGATCTTTTTAAATTGCGCCTCATTGATCTTGAAATCCGGATAAAACTCATCACCTGAAATATTTTCTCCGCACCGTCATGCGGACCAGTCTTTTAAGGGGTAAGCTTTCACCTTGTCATAAACAAAATTACACAACAAACATAGCCATTTTTTCAAAACATACCCCATAAATAAAGACCGTTCATAGAACCATAAGAAGCAGGCTTATCTAGTAAAATCAGTCAGATAACTTTACATAAGGTGCTAATGAGGGTATAAAAATAATTAGCTCAAACATTTATTCTAGACGGTTGCATCATATGAGTTTTTTATCATAAAACTCGGATATTAATATTATTTTTATATGAACCATAATTATTGAGAGAGCCTATGTCATTATTACATTACATTTCTCCTCTATTAGGCATTTCTGGTCTGTTTTGTGCTTATTTTATTTACACCAAGGTAAAATCTGCTCCATCAGGATCGGCCAAAGTAGTTGATATTGGCGATCAAATTCACCTTGGAGCCATGGTGTTTATGAAAGCGGAGTACCGTCGGCTCTCTATTTTCTGTCTAATTTGTATTGCAGCGCTTTGGTTTAGTGATTTAGGCTGGCAGACAGCACTCGCCTTTTTTATAGGCGCTGTTTGCTCAGGTGCAGCAGGCTATATCGGCATGTTCAGCGCCACTAAAGCTAATGTAAGAACAGTAGTAGCAGCCAAAGAGCATGGAGCATCACAGGCATTGTCGATCGCTTTTTTTGGTGGTTCAATTATGGGACTCACCGTTGCTTCTATGGGATTGATAGGGCTAGGGGGCTTGTACTTAGCCTTTGGCGGCGATGCCGAGACCGCTTATATTATCCACGGCTTTGGGATGGGTGCTTCATCGGTTGCATTATTTTCTCGTGTAGGAGGAGGTATTTTCACTAAGAGTGCTGATATTGGTGCTGATCTCGTTGGCAAGCTTGAAGCAGGTATTCCAGAAGATGATCCTAGAAATCCGGGCGTTATTGCTGATAATGTTGGTGACAATGTTGGCGATGTTGCTGGGATGGGCAGCGACATATTCGAATCATACTGCGGTGCAATGATTGCTAGTATAGCGATAGCTTCTACTATGACCATGGCTAACATTGGACCATTAGCAAATAACCAGCAAGTGTTAATGTTTATGCCTTTAGCATTGGCTTCTATTGGTCTACTTTGTTCGATAACAGGTATTTTTGCTGTCAAAATATTTTCATCAAAAAGCCCTGAAGTAGCGCTAAGAATAGGCACCATTGGCTCGTCTTTTTTATTTATAGCTGTTTCTTATTTTTTGATCGTTCAACTAGGTGGCACATCAAATCTTTGGGCAGCAGTTGTAATCGGCGCGATTGGCGGCATTATTATTGGTTTAGTAACAGAATATTACACCGGCGGTTCGCCTGTCAGAAAATTAGCTAAAGACGGCGAAACTGGCGCAGCAACTATATTAATCAGTGGCTTAGCCTTAGGTATGCAGTCAGTGGCTATTCCCGTTATAACGATTGCAACAATTATCTTAACGTCAACTCATTTTGCCGGTTTGTATGGCGTTGGCATTGCAGCAGTGGGTATGTTGGCAACTGTCGGTATCACAATGGCGATTGATGCCTATGGCCCGATTGCTGACAATGCAGGCGGTATTGCTGAAATGGCTAATATGGGTGAAAAAACCAGAGAGATCACTGATTCTTTAGATGAACTGGGTAATACCACTGCCGCTATTGGTAAAGGGTTTGCTATTGGTGCTGCAGCGTTAGCCGCACTCGCCTTAATTAGTGCCTTTATTGAAACCGTGAGTCACCATGATCCTGACTTTGAATTACTACTAAACAATCCGACCGTCATGGTAGGCATGTTCTTAGGCGGTATTTTCCCATTTTTGGTGAGCTCAATGACCATGAAGGCTGTCGGTGATGCCGCTTTTGAAATGATTCATGAAATTCGACGTCAATTTAGGGATATTCCTGGTTTATTAGAAGGCACCGGTAAACCTGACACGGCACGTTGTATAGAAATCGCTACAAAAGCGGCATTGAACCGAATGATATTGCCAGGTACTTTGGCGGTATTAGCACCTGTTTTAGTGGGTTTTGGACTAGGTCCTGAAGCATTAGGCGGTATGTTAGCGGGCGCTTTGGTAACGGGAGTAATGATGGCACTGATGATGGCAAATGCAGGTGGTGCTTGGGATAATGCCAAAAAATATGTTGAAAAAGGAAACCTCGGTGGCAAAGGATCAGATGTTCACACAGCAACAGTGGTTGCAGATACAGTCGGTGATCCATTAAAAGATACTTCTGGACCAGCAATGAATATTTTGATCAATGTTATGGCTATAGTCAGTTTAGTTATTGCTCCTCTCTTGGTTTGATTTTCAAATTAAACATTGTCTACAGTGACGGTTAATAAACATTAATTTTAAGTCGATCAATGCTGCAAAAATTAGTATTGAAACATTGAGTTATTCTATAAAAAACCCTATGCTAATTATCCTTTAGATTCGCAATATTCTATGCTAAGGGTTACAAAGACTATTATCATCGACTGCTAGATAATCAGCGACCTACAAACATTACATTCTGATTGTGGTTTCCAGTTTCGTTTGCTTGCACTAAAATTTAGCCTTGGCAAAGAATTACAGCACATTAAAACTCTAGTTTTTAATGGCCTTTTACTGTTGAAGATAGATAATACTGATGATGAGCTTAAGCAATACGGTAATGTTTCTACACAGCAGGCTTGAGCTCAGATGTTTCATTAGTAGAACAATTAAATTTATTACTATCCGAGTTGTGCTTGTTGGCTTACTGACAAAAATGTTTTAGCCGTTGAACCAACAACTGCGGCCAATTGGCTAGGTGAATTTATGGCGCCCATTTTATCTGCAACAGTTATTAACCCAGAACGCTAGCATTGCACTTATTCTCAGGTTTTATTGTCAAATAATTTGTCATTGTAGGTTTTATTGAACAATTTAAGCAGTGCCATGCTCTGGCAGATTTCTTTTATTTTTTTGTTGTGACAATAGGCTTAACCAATTTATGGCAATCTGATATACATCAAAATAATAGGTGTTTTTATGGCTCTTTCGAATAAGCGCCGCATATGGCCAAGGATTAAAAGTAGCTGTTTGTTGCTGAACCATATAGGCGATAGCATCAAAGTAGCGGCATCCTTGTAGCAACTCCTGACCACAGTACATAGAATACTCCTAAGAGGGTAAACCATCGGTTTTGTATTAAATTGGGAGGGCAGAATTGATACTTTAAAGCTTAACAACTATAAAATTTATTCAAAAAAATTAAAGGTATAACGGTCTTTAAGCCAATAGATTAAATGTCTTCTGTCTCTCGGTATGTGGGCATTTAAAAGCCAAATAGTAGGCGGACAATTGTAAGTCTTCCATATCGCCTTCTATGCCGTGTAAACGGTCGCCAACGATGGGGAAACCTAATAATGCAGCGTGTCGTCTAATTTGATGTTTTCGACCGGTGTCGATAGATACTTCGAGTAGAGAACGATTTTTCTCTAAATTATAGTTAAGAAAAACAAAATAACTAGCCGCTGAACGATCATCGATATCACTGTCTACTTTCACCGGACTATCAGCGGTTGCTTGCTCAGTAAACTGTCCATGGACCCATATCTGATAACGCTTATCTATTTGACGATCTTGAAATAGCTTAGATAAGGCGGCGGCGGAATTTTTTTCATGGGCGATAATGATTAAACCATTAGCGGCACGATCAAGACGATGCACAACAAAACTAACTCGCTGCGGCTTAAGATGCTGTTCAGCCCAGCGGGTAATAGTGCAATGATCACCCCATTTTGACCCTTGTGACAACATGCCATAAGGTTTATTCCACACACTGTACCGTCCTTCGTCTTCCATTAACGTCGGTTCAGGCGGCAGTTTATCTAACACCATTTTGTCGTAATATAAATGTAAAATTTCACCGATATGCACCGCTTTTTTGGCACGCCTAAGACGTTGTGTTTTTTTGCCTTTACTGACCCATACCGCGCCTTTTTGCATAACTTGTTTAATTTGTTGTTTTGAAAGTCCGGTTTCTATAGCCAACAAATCTACCGCTATAGCATTAGGGCTCGTGATTTCTATGTGTTTTTCAAATCGAGATGGAATATCAGACATTTTATGATTGACCGCTTTGGCGTAGAATTAAAAAATATATTTAGGGGTTATGTTTATGTTTATACCGTATCTACCTGTTGCCTGTCTTACTTTTGTGCTGTCATTGTTGGCAACAGTAACCTTAGCTGACACTTATAAGTGGATCGATGACAATGGAGATACCCATTATACGCAACAAGCACCGCATGGTATTAGCTCAACAATTATCAAAGCACCACCACCACCTACTATCGATCCCAATCTTGCTCAAAAACAAGTTGATAAATTGATCCAGCAGCAACAATCTGAAGATGAACTACGTCTAAAAGCAAAAAAACAATCAAAAGTTGACGCTAACAATAATGCTAAGCAACAAAAAAATTGCGGCATTGCACAACAACAATTACAACAATACCAAGACAATCCTGGAAGAAGAACCTTCGATAGCAAAGGTAATGCAACCATGCCAACAGAAGAACAACGACAGCAAAAAATTGTAGAATCACAAAAAAAAATCAATAAATATTGTTCATAGAGGAGCAACATCATGCCTTACCTTAATATTGTTACCAACCAAGCAGTACCCGATAAAACGACATTATTAAAAGTCGCTAGCAAAACCATTGCTAAAGCAGCTTCTAAACCTGAAAGCTATGTGATGGTCTCAATGGAAGAAAAGGCCGATCTTATGATGGGTGGCACAGATGCACCAGTTGCATTTTTGGATTATCGTGCCTTGGGTTTACCCTCAGATCGTAGTGCTTTTTCTGATGCCTTATGCTCTTTTATCAGTGAGCAGCTTGGCATTGCTGGTGATCGAATTTATATCAGTATGACCGATTCAGAAAGGCACAATTGGGGTTGGAATCACAGCACCTTCTAACCGTCAATAACCACCACCATAAAATATAATTAGGATTACAGCCCAACATGCGCGCTTCCCAAATACTTATCTCTACTTTAAAAGAAACTCCTGCTGATGCTGAAGTTATCAGTCATCAATTAATGCTTCGTGCCGGTCTTATTCGTCGACTGGCATCAGGTCTATACTCTTGGCTACCTATGGGCCTCAAAGTATTACGCAAAACTGAAGCTATTATCCGCGAAGAAATGGCTAAAGCGGGTGCACAAGAATTACTTATGCCATCGATTCAACCCGCCGAGTTATGGAAAGAAAGCGCCCGTTGGGAAAAATATGGCCCTGAATTATTACGCATAACTGATCGGCACAATAATCAATTTTGTTACGGACCAACACATGAAGAAGTGATCACTGATCTAGTACGCCAAGAAATTCGTAGTTATAAACAATTACCTATCACTTTTTACCAAATTCAAACTAAATTTCGTGATGAAACCCGTCCTCGTTTTGGTGTAATGCGGGCCCGTGAGTTTTTGATGAAAGATGCGTATTCGTTCCATCTAAATCAAGAGTCCCTTCAAAAAACCTATGATGATATGTTTGCTGCTTACACCCGGATTTTTGATCGTATTGGATTAGATTTTCGTCCTGTGCAAGCTGATACCGGCAGTATTGGTGGTGAACAATCACATGAATTTCATGTATTGGCCAGTTCAGGCGAAGATGCAATTGCGTTTAGCGATGGTAGCGATTATGCCGCCAATATTGAGCTGGCTGAAGCGCTTGCTCCTGCTGGACTAAGATCGGCTGCAACAGCAACGATGACATCAGTTAACACACCCAAAAAACACACTATTAACGAAGTTTCTGAGTTCCTTAATATTCCAGCAGCACAGTGCCTAAAAACATTATTAGTCGATGGCAGTGAAGAAGGTTCTGTGGTGGCATTAGTTTTACGTGGTGATCACGAACTTAATGAAATTAAGGCTGGAAAACATCCTGCGGTTGCCGAGCCTCTTACTTTTGTCACCGCTGAAAAAGTGTTAAAGACCTGTGGCGCTAATATTGGTTCTATTGGCCCTATCGGTTTAACCATTCCCGTTATTGTGGATCGTGCCGCTGCACATGTTGCTGATTTTGTTTGTGGTGCTAACCAGGACGAAAAACATCTAACTGGTGTTAACTGGACACGTGATTTAGCTGAACCTGTCACCGCTGACTTACGTAATGTTGTAATAGGCGATGCTAGCCCAGATGGTCAAGGTAAATTGGATATTGCTCGCGGTATTGAAGTCGGTCATATTTTCCAATTAGGTGATAATTACAGCAAAAAACTCAATGCCAATGTATTAGCGGACACTGGAAAATCACAGATCCTAACTATGGGTTGTTATGGCATAGGAGTATCACGAGTGGTGGCCGCGGCCATTGAACAAAATAATGATGACCGTGGCATTATTTGGCCCTTATCGATCGCCCCTTTTCAAGTGGTATTAGTACCTATCAATGCTCACAAATCGGTACGTTTACGTGAGGCTGCCGAAGCCTTATATATCCAATTAGTTGATGCTGGTTTTGACATTTTATTTGATGATCGTGGTTTGCGTCCGGGAGTTGCATTTGCCGATATGGAATTATTGGGGATCCCACATCGTTTAGTACTTGGCGAACGCGGTTTAGATCAAGGCTTAATCGAATATAAACGTCGCGCTGATGGTGAAGCGGCCGAGTTCCCAATTACTGATGTGATTACTGAACTAACATCACGACTGACCGCAAAATAAACATTAGGAATTCACGCAATATGACCGTTATAAAAAAACAAGACCTCATTGATAGTATCAGCGATGCCTTGCAGTTTATTGCCTGTTATCACCCTAAAGATTTTATTCAGGCGATGGCCAAAGCGTATGAATTAGAACAATCGCCTGCGGCTAAGGATGCGATTGCTCAAATTCTAGTCAACTCTCGCATGTGTGCTGAAGATAAACGACCCATTTGCCAAGATACTGGCATCGTTAATGTATTTATTAAAGTGGGCATGGATGTACAGTGGCAAACGGATCAAAGTCTTGATGATATGATTAATGAGGGTGTTCGCCGCGCTTATAAACATCCTGACAACGTATTACGTGCATCCATTGTCAGTGATCCGCTAGGGGCACGTGTTAATACCAAGGACAATACGCCCGCGGTTATTCATACTGAAATAGTAATGGGCAACAAGGTGGACATCAATATCGCTGCTAAAGGTGGTGGCTCTGAAAATAAAGCAAAATTCACTATTCTTAACCCAAGTGATAGCTTGGTTGATTGGGTATTAGAAACTGTGCCAAAAATGGGCGCAGGTTGGTGCCCTCCGGGTATTATTGGGCTTGGCGTTGGTGGTACTGCTGAAAAAGCGATGTTAATGGCTAAAGAGTCGTTGATGGAGTCTATCGACATTCAAGATTTAATGACGCGTGGAGCACAAACATCAGCAGAAAAGCTGAGAGTTGAACTGTATCAAAAAATTAATCAATTAGGCATTGGTGCTCAAGGTTTAGGGGGCCTCACTACCGTACTTGATGTCAAGATTAGTGAGTATCCAACACATGCTGCATCTTTGCCTGTAGCCATGATCCCTAATTGTGCGGCTACACGCCACACCCATTTCACCCTTGATGGCAGTGGTCCCGCTCAATTTGTTCCTCCCTCGGTATCAGACTGGCCTGACATTACTTGGCAGGCTGCTGCTAATACACGACATATTGATTTAGATACAGTCACTCAATCTGATATTGAACAATGGCAACCCGGTGATACCTTATTATTATCTGGGAATTTACTCACCGGAAGGGATGCCGCTCATAAAAAGATTGCTGATTTATTTGCTAAGGGTGAATCTCTACCACAAGAACTCGACTTTCATAATCGGTTTATTTATTACGTTGGTCCTGTCGATCCTGTTAGAAATGAAATTGTCGGTCCTGCAGGCCCTACTACCGCAACACGAATGGATAAATTTACTGATATGATGTTAGCCAAAACGGGGCTACTTGGCATGATAGGCAAAGCCGAGCGTGGTACGATCGCCATTAACTCAATAAAAAAACATCGTTCAGTTTCATTGATTGCCGTCGGTGGTTCAGCCTATTTAGTTTCAAAAGCGATCAAAGCATCACGTATCATCGCTTTTGAAGAAATGGGAATGGAGGCTGTGCGTGAGTTTACAGTTGAAAATATGCCCGTCACCGTTGCCGTTGATAGCCGCGGTGAATCTGTTCATCATTTAGGCCCCAAAGAATGGAAACAAAAAATAGCAGACATTCCCTTTAACATGTCTACTCACTAACTTTATTGGAACACAACATGGTATTTGCTATCACTTTACATCTGTTATTTTCCGTCATATGGGTCGGTGGTATGTTTTTCGCCTACATGGCATTACGCCCTGCTGCAGCTGAAGTTTTAGCCCCCCCGATGAGATTAAGCTTATGGTCGAAAGTATTTCAAAGGTTTTTCCCTTGGGTTTGGGCATCCGTTATCATTTTACTGGTGAGTGGTTTATGGATGGTTATTAAAGAGTTTGGAGGCATGGCTGCCGTCGGTTTACACGTCCATATTATGCTAACATTAGGCTTAGTAATGATGCTGTTATTCATCCATCTTTATTTCAGTCCCTATAAAAAATTACACCATGCTGTTATCGCTAGTCAATGGGAAATAGCTGGAAAAGCACTCAATCAAATTCGCCAACTTATTGCCCTTAATCTAATGATTGGACTCATTGTTGTCGTTGTTGCTTCGGCAGGCCGCTATATCTAAGGATATAAGCTCTCATGCAACAATTTTTATTAACGGTCATTATTTTTGCTTTGTTGCAGCCCTCAATAATCTGGGCTGTGCAGCCTGTTCAAAAAATCAATGTTGATGGTCAGGTGGAATTTTCTAATATTCCTAATAATAAACGGGGGGGCAAAAAAACGCTCATCTATAAATCAAAATCTAATACTATCGTCACATTTTCAGATATAAAACCTGAAAATAAGCCTTTTGAAGTATTAAGGTTGGATTGTTATGCCTGCAATCCTTCATCAACCATTGACTGGAATACGGTTACGCTAAACACTACTGCATATATTAACGAGATCACCGTAATAGCCAAAAATCATGCGGTTGATCCTGCACTGGTCCGCGCTGTAATTCATGCAGAATCGCATTTTAACCCTAAGGCTAAGTCACGGGTCGGTGCCCAAGGTTTAATGCAACTAATGCCTGCTACTGCTATAGAACTAGGTGTAAGCAATGCCTATAACGCCCAGCAAAATATTCAAGGTGGGACTAAATACCTTTCACAGTTATTGAATAGGTTCAAGGGTAATATTGAATTGGCAACCGCGGCTTATAATGCCGGCCCTAGCGCCGTTAAAAAATACAATGGCGTGCCGCCCTATAATGAAACCCAAGTTTATGTAGAACGCGTTGGCATACTTTATCGTCGTTACCAACATGCAAGCTTATGAAAACGCTTAAAAATCTTCTTATTGAAAATCAAAACTTAATCTATACTTGCATGCAAAAAGTCGAATCACATGTGCAACGTCAACAAGATAATTGGATTCTAAATACCGTGTTAATTAACGGATACGATGTGCCATTTAAATATAAGCGACAGAGAATGTATAGATCATTAAAAGGGCTTCGGGTTGATCTCATTTATTATGCTAGCAGCGAGAAAATTGCTGGCATAGACTTTGAAATGATGAATGTCATTAAAATAAATAGATCATAAGGATGGCCAATACATCCTTATCCTGTCCCTGTAATCCTTCAGCATCATATCAAGCCTGTTGCCAACCATTGCATGATGGCAAATTAATAGCCAATAGTGCTGAACAATTAATGCGATCTCGCTATAGTGCTTTTGTTATGGCTAATGTTGCTTATCTTATCGCGACCTTACAGGTTGATCAACGACAATATAATGATAAAGATATACTACGCCAAACAATTGAACAACAGCAATGGTTAGGCTTGGCAATCATCCATCATAAATCTACAGGCATTAATGCGACAGTAGAATTTGTCGCCTTTTATCAACATCAACCCACTCGACAGTTACATGAACGTTCACATTTTATTAAAGAAAATGGTCACTGGTTCTATGTTGATGGTGAAATTTTACCTGCTGTAAAACTGAACCGAAATGATCCCTGTTTTTGTGGCAGTGGCAAAAAGATAAAGAAGTGTCATGCTACTTAATTCATTGAATAACTTATTGACGACTACTCCTCTATGGCCAAATTAATTCTCATCAATAAACCGTTTGACGTACTTAGTCAGTTCACCGATGAAGCTGGTCGTCAAACCTTAAAGGACTTTGTCAATGTGGCTGATGTTTATCCCGCGGGTCGCCTAGATCGTGATAGTGAAGGTTTGTTATTGTTAACCGATTCTGGCTCACTACAACATTCAATTAGTGACCCTCAACATAAACTCGAAAAAACCTACTGGGTGCAAGTTGAAAATATTCCAGATGAACAAGCTATAGCTAAATTGTGTAAAGGGGTAATACTTAAAGATGGTGTGACTCGACCTGCTCAAGCACGTTTAATTAATCCACCAGAAGTATGGCAGCGTATTCCGCCAATTCGTCAGCGACAAGCTATTCCCACTCAATGGATTGAACTTAAAATAACGGAGGGTAAAAACCGGCAAGTTCGCCGAATGACAGCGGCGGTTGGTCACCCTACTTTACGCTTGATACGTTATGCAATTGGTCAATGGACCATAGATAATCTTAGATCTGGTGGTTGGCGTGAAGTCATCGCCCCCATTGTTGACCCGACCGTGATAAAATCTACTGATGATATGGACCCCAAGAACAACCGTCGCCGCCGTGATCGAACAAAACGATCGATTTCTACTAGTCGAAGAACTAATCGACGGTAAAATGACATTAAATCAACCTGCCGGACATCTTGAATCAGGCGAAAGCCTTATTGAAGCTGCGATTCGTGAAACACAAGAAGAAACCGCTTGGCAGTTTAAACCGACCGCATTAACTGGCATTTATCGCTGGCAACTTCCTGAAAATGGAGAGACATATATGCGATTTTGTTTCACTGGTGAAGCCGTTCAACATGATCCACAACAAATGCTCGATGCAGATATTCATCAGGCTATCTGGCTAACTAAACAAGAATTTTTAGCACGTCAAGATGCGTTTAGAAGCCCTCTTGTATTAGACTGTGTTAATGATTATTTAGCGGGTTGTCGTTATCCACTTACTTTATTGAAAAATTAATTATGGCAGATAAAAACAAAGTCGTTGTCGGTCTGTCCGGCGGAGTTGATTCATCAGTTGCAGCCCTATTGTTACAACAACAAGGTTATGATGTTGAAGGTATGTTTATGAAAAACTGGGTCGATTTTGCAGAAGAAAGTGAATGTACTATTGCTGAAGATCGTGACGATGCAAATTCAGTGGCTGACAAAATTAACATTCCCTTTCATGAGGCCAACTTTGCCAGCGAATATTGGGATTATGTCTTCAAGAACTTCCTTGACGAATACCGTGCCGGTCGTACACCCAATCCGGATATTTTATGTAATCGCGAAATCAAATTTAAAGCTTTTTTAGATCATGCGTTAACACTTGGTGGCTATATGATCGCTACCGGTCATTACGCAAGAGTTGAACAACGTAATGATGGCTTTCATCTAATGAAAGGTCATGATGATAATAAAGATCAAAGTTACTTTTTATATACTCTAGGTCAAGAGCAACTATCACGTACTCTGTTCCCCTTAGGTGAACTACCTAAACCCGAAGTTCGTCGAATTGCTGAACAAGCCGGTTTTATTACTCATGATAAAAAAGATAGTACGGGTATTTGTTTTATTGGTGAACGCCGTTTTCGCGAATTTTTAAGTCGGTATATACCTGCCCAACCCGGTGAGATGCAAACTCCAGAAGGTGAAGTTATCGCTCAGCATAGTGGCTTGATGTATTACACATTAGGCCAGCGACAGGGATTGGGCATTGGTGGCCGCAAGAACAGTAATGGCCAGCCTTGGTTTGTAGCCGGAAAAGATATGGAAAACAAAATCCTTTATGTTGTACAAGGCGATCACCCGTGGTTACATAGTCATTCATTAAAAGCAGAACAATTATCCTGGGTGGCAGGAGATGCACCAGTATTCCCTTGTAGAGCAAAAGCCAAAACACGTTACCGCCAACCCGATCAGAACTGTGTAATCACACAAGATGATGAGGGCCACGTTAATGTTAAGTTTGAACAAGCTCAACGAGCAGTGACTCCCGGACAATCAGTAGTATTTTATATTGGAGATGAGTGTTTAGGTGGTGGTATTATAATCAGCAGTGATGCGCCAGGTATTCACCCATGAGCGAAGCTTTATCTCGTCAACGAGATCGTGTCATTGCTCTAGCCGCACTATTACAAGCTGTCTGTCTAGTGCAACAAATTGCTGAAACGGGACAAGTAGATCAGGTCGAATTTGAAACACTATTAAAAAGTCTTGCCGCTACTGATGCAGAATCAACAGAAGTCATTTATGGTGATCTGACTCATTTAAAAATGGGCTTTTTACAACTGGATAAACAACTATCAAAAAGCAAAGATAAAACAGATATTATCTTGTTACGCTATGTTATCAGCTTATTACATTTAGAACGAAAATTGAAAAAACGTCCTGCCATGCTCGATTTAATTGGTCGAGAGATTGATCAAATTCCCCAACAAATTGAGTATTTCGGAGGTATAAATAGCCCGCAAGTCATTGCGCGATTTGCAGACATTTATCATAGAACGATCAGTGAGTTATCACCAAGAGTCCAAGTCCATGGTGAGCCATCTTTTTTACAACAACCTGATAATGTCAATCGCATTCGAGCCCTATTACTGGCGGCTATACGTGCCGCTGTTTTATGGCAACAAAAAGGCGGACGACGTTGGCAATTTCTTTTTCAATCCGACAAAATGTTAAAAATTACGACAAGTATTATTAGTAACTTATAATTAATTTTTTATATAGTTGTGTAGACTGAATTGTTATGTATTTTGACAGACGTATATTGATATATTTACATCACTTGCTCTAACTTTATTGGTGTCATAAGCTAAATTTAATAGTGATTAGCTTATAGCTTAAAGACAATAATATTGTTGGTCAGCATGAAGTAACTACTGGAGGTCCTGATGGAAAAAACTCGAAAGATTAGCCTAACGATAAAAGTCATTATTGGTATGATTCTAGGCATTATCGTCGGATTAATCATTAACCTGACAGGAATAAATGCTGATGGTAGTTGGGTCAGCACTTATATCATTAATGGCGGCTTTCATGTTGTTGGAAAAATGTTTATCAACGCCCTAAAGATGTTGGTTGTACCGCTGGTCTTTTTTTCACTGATTTGTGGCGTCTGTGGTATTGGTAATATAAGAACTTTAGGTCGTGTTGGTTCAAAATCATTTGCCCTCTATATGCTAACAACAGCCATCGCTATCGCCATGGCAATCACACTAGCAGCAACGGTCGGAATTGGCGAAGGCATGCATTTACAATCTAGCAGCCAATTTATTGGGACAAAAGCGCCACCATTAACAGAAGTATTGATTGGGATTATTCCAGAAAACCCTGTAAAAGCCATGGCCAATGGTGATATGTTACCACTGATTTTCTATTCGATTCTTGTCGGCGTCAGCCTACTAATAGTGGGTAAAAAAGCAGCACCACTTATCGAAATGGCTGACGTTGCCAATCAAGTAATGATGAAGATGGTCACCATCATTATGTCGGTTGCCCCTTATGCGGTGTTTGCCTTAATAGCTAAGGCCATGGCCCAACTCGGTTTAGAATTACTCGGGCAACTTGCAGGCTATGTACTGGTTCTTGTTAGCGCTTTAATGGTCCACCTGTTTTTTACCTTAATGATTGTATTAAAATTATTTTCAGGTCTTAGTCCCAAAATATTCCTCACCAAGATTCGGGATGCTCAAGTTTTTGCCTTTAGTACGGCTAGCTCAAATGCAACCATTCCTGTCACACTAAGAACAGTGACCCAGCGAATGGGTGTTAATAATTCCATTGCCTCATTCACGGTTCCATTTGGCGCGACGATTAATATGGATGGGACCGCCATTATGCAAGGCGTGGCCACAGTATTTATTGCCAATATTTATAGCGTGGAATTAGGCTTTAGTGGTTATTTAACTGTTATTTTAATGTCTGTTGTAGCCTCTATCGGCACTGCTGGTGTGCCGGGGGTTGGTCTGATCATGTTATCAATGGTGTTTGTACAAGTCGGTTTACCGATTGAAAGCATCGGCTTAATATTAGGCGTTGATCGTTTAATGGACATGATTAGAACTGCTGTTAATGTTACTGGTGATGCTGTCGTTACAACTATCGTTGCCAAAAGTGAAGCTAAACTAGATATTACGACGTATATCGATCCTTACGCGGGAGCAATCAATGATGAGCAGGGATTACCTCTCAGTGAAAACAGTGACATATAACCTCCATAATCGATTAAAAAAACAAGCTCTACCTTAAAAATGAGTTTAGTGAGCCGTTTAAAAGAATAAAGGTCATACTCGAAGCCATATAGACCCATGCAATAATGTCGCAAATTAATCTTTAAACTATGGCTATTGTTGAACATAACAATATCTTGATTACACCAGAGCTAGAGACTAGAAAATCATGAAAAAGTTTGATCCAATTGCATACAAAAAAATGGTTAAATATTACCAAGACAAAGATAAACCTACTGCATGGTTTGATAGTATTTATACTGATGCACAGGGTGATTATACTGCTGTTTTTTGGGCCGATCTTGAACCCAGTCCTTATCTTTTAAAATGGTTAAAAAGCAGCGTTATTCAATCGACAACAGCCAAGGCTATTGTTATTGGATGTGGGGTTGGTGATGATGCCGAAGCCCTGAGTGAAGCGGGCTACCAAGTCACCGCTTTTGACATCTCACCAGAAGCTATACGTCTTTGCAAAAAACGCTATCCAGCCACCACTGTCAACTATCTAGTGGCTGATCTTTTTGATTATCGATCACAGTGGACAGCAGCTTTTGATCTCGTTTATGAGTGCAATACTATTCAAGTCTTGCCGGGTAAATACAGACTACAAGCGCGAGATGCCATGGTCTCATTACTGTCAGCTCAGGGACATATTTTGGTCTCATGCCGAAGCCGTCTCAAAGGACAACAAGAAGATGATATTCCCCTTCCTGTTGATAAAGATGAAATAGATGGTTTTATAAGAGCAGGCCTAATTGAAGATGGCTTCGAAACTTATAATGATAAGCAAAAACCGCCCGTTGCTCATTTTTTTGCTTGTTACAAAAAATAAATAACTTAGATTTGATTAGAACATAAACAACGACCGAACAAGGTGTATCGAGTCTTTGTTTATATCAATATTAAGTCAAAACCAAAGCCCTCTTATTTTATCGACTGTTGATAAAGATCGATCCAATCAAATACCGCATCAGCTGCCATAGGCCTAGCAATGCTATAGCCTTGAGCTATATCACAGCCTAATTCGAGTAATTTAATACCATGAGCCTCTGTTTCAACGCCCTCAGCGATGACTTTTCGTTTAAATACTTTGGCTAGCTTAATGACACCTTCTACGATAGCTTGATCTTCCATATCCACCAACATGTCACGCACAAAGGTTTGATCAATTTTAAGGGTTTGAACAGGTAATTTTTTCAAATATGATAGAGATGAATACCCAGTACCAAAGTCATCAAGTGCAAAGGCTACGCCCAATATTTTATTTACCTTCATAACAATATTAGCTGTTTGTGCTGTTTCAAGTGCTGAAGTTTCTAAAATCTCCAACTCTAATAAGTCTGATGATACCTCTGGATAAAGAGTCAATGCATATGCCAACTTTTCAATAAAAGAAGCACTCTCAATTTGCCTTGCTGCAACGTTAACACTGACCGGCATCTTTTTACCTGCCTTTTGCCAATATAAGATTTGAGACAAGGCTTGTTCTATAACCCAATCACCTATCTGAACAATTAAATCATTCGACTCGACCATCGGTAAAAACTCTATTGGTCCTAATAAGCCTCGTTCAGGATGTTGCCAACGGATAAGCGCTTCCATTCCAACCACCTGCCCAGTGCGTAAATTAACTTTGGGTTGATAAAAAAGACAAAATTGATTGTTGTTTAGGGCAAAAGCAATACTTTCTACTTGTTGATGATGACGAAGTATTTGTATATCTAAATTAGCATCAAAGATATGGAATCTATTTCTGCCCGCTTGTTTTGCTTCATACATAGCTAGATCTGCATGACGTAACAAAGTGTCAGCATCTGAATTATCGCTAGGAAAGACCGTTACTCCAATACTCGCCGAGATATTAAATTCGATTTCATCAATATTAATTGGTTTTACAATAATGCCATTAAGTCTTTTGATGGCTAAATCTAACTCATTCATATCCAGCACGTTAGTTAACAACACCACAAATTCATCACCACCAAACCGGGCGACGGTATCTGTAGTGCGGATTTCTCCTAGAAGGCGTTTGGCCACTTCCACTAATAACTTATCACCCATATCATGACCATAGCTGTCATTAACGGCCTTAAAGCCATCTAGATCTAGAAAACAAACTGCTAAGAGATTATGACTCCGTTTAGACTGTGCAATATTTTGCGATAATCGGTCAGCCAGCAATACCCGGTTGGGCAAGCTTGTCAATTGATCGAAATGAGCCATACTCTTTAGCCGTTTTTCGGTATTTTTCATCTCGGTGATATCTGAAAAAACACTAACATAATGGGTTATATTATTGTCTTTATCCTTAACGACACTTCTAGCTAATATTTCTGCGTAAAGTTCACCATTTTTCTTGCGGTTCCACACTTCGCCTCGCCAGTGGCCGTCTTCTTGAAGAGATTGCGACATTTGCTCATAAAACTGCAGATCTTGTTGATCAGAACTAAAGAACTCCGGTGTTTTACCTAAAACATCATTCAACTGATAACCCGTAATAAGAGTAAAAGCAGTATTTATACTGATGATCTGATTGTTTGCATCAGTGATTAAAATACCTTCCCACGCATTGTCAAATACACTAGCCTGCAGTCTTAAGGACTCCTCTGCTTGTAACTGTTCAGTAATATCGTGGATCCAGCCAAGTACCGCGCTTTGATTCTCATATTCAATACTAAGGTACGAACCCAGTGCCCATTTACAATCACTATCAGGAATAGCAAGCTGTACTAACTTATTTTTTATACTTATACCTTGCTGTAAGCTCTCTAATATATCTTCATAATCCTTTTGATCCACATAATAATCTTGTGGATTAACTTCATGTAAATTATTCAGATCTAAACTCAGTAAATCTGTATAGGCTTTATTGGCAAATAAAACTTTTTGACCATTATCAACGACAATACGCACTGCAGTTGGACTGTTTTCTAACATAAATTGCATTTGCTGGTTACTGCGACGAAATTTATCTTCAATGCTTTTTAGTTCTGTAATGTCGGTATGTGTACCGATCATACGTTCGGGAGCCAAAGACTTATCAAAGTTCGTCACCATGCCTCTGGCAAGGATCCATTTCCAGCTGCCATCTTTACAACGCATCCTAAATTGAACGGCATAAATGGTTATATCATTGCCAAAATAGTCTTCTAGCGCTTTATGAGTATTAGCTTTATCTTCTGGATGTATATGCTCTTCCCAGGAAGACAACAGGTTAGGAAACTCATATTCTTCATAGCCTAACATTTGTTTCCATCGTTTTGAATATAATACTTCCTCAGTCTTAATATTCCAATCCCACACTCCATCTCCTGAACCTTCTAATGCAAAATTCCATCTTTGTTCGCTTTCTATTAGGGTATCGGTAGTGGATTTAATATCAACCATATTTTGGTTAATGCGCGCCGCCATAATGTCAAATTCGTTTGCTGCAAGAGCAATCTCATCACCACCACTAAGAGTATTGCTCAGATTGTAATTGTCACCTGACTGATAGAGGCGAAGTGCTTCAGCTAGTCGTCTTAGTCTTTGAATGATCTTACGATCTAGCATAATGCTTATGAATAAAGCACTCAGCACACTGGCTAAAAAGATAAGTCCAACTAATCCCCAAAATAATTGCCGTGTCGGCAGTAAAATATCATCAACGGCAACTAACTTAATATATTGCCAACCGGTAGGCGCTATTGTCATTCCAATAACAATATATTTTTTACCGGCAACCATGAGATTTTCAGACAGTAATATCGCTTCATTTTTAACCTCGAAGCTTAATAATTCTGTTAATGCAGGTTCGTCAACTAAATTAAAATCAGTTAAATTAGTGCCTGCCTCTAACTCTTGTTGCCAGTCACCTGCCAGAATAAAATGGCCTTGTTTATCTAATAAAAAGAGTTGTGTATGTTGATAAGGATGTTGCTCACGCAATATCGACGATAGTAAATTACCAAGTTGCAGATCTTCACCTAATGAGCCAAGCCATGTATCGCCCAAATAAAGCGGATACAATCCACTCACCATCCATGCTTTTGTCACTGGATCAAATAAGGCCGGAGTAAAGATAAACTCTCGCTTAGGGTTAGTTTCAGGTGAAGTAAAATCTAACCAAGGTGAAGTGGTATAATCTTGTTCAGCGGACATATCAAACACGAAATTAGGTAGGTTAGTGTCAAAAATTATTTCACTTCGCTGAGGGGATAAAAACCAAATATTTTCATTAACTTTATTAGCCACTCCACCAAAATAATCAATAACCTGTTTGATCCGCATATGAATGATTTTTTGCTGATCGGTCGGATTAGGCGTGGACGGAAAGAATACTCCCGCTTCACTACTGCCATTGTAATTTGATGTGCGGTTGCGCCAGATGCCATCAGCATTTTTTTCCATTTCAGAATAAAATGATTGGATCTCGTCGGGTTTAATTGGCGCAGATAGTTCTTTTATTAATACTTGACTTAATCCTTCAAGCTTATGTTTACCTTCATCTAAGCGCTGAGTTATTAGCGTCCGCTGATAGTTTGTCTGGGAGACAAGCTTAGATAATTCGCTGCTTAGTATCTCAGCTTTGGTATATCGATAAGCCAGAATTGATGCCGGAATAGCGGTTAGCAAAATACTAATGATAACTATAATGGCTATCTGTGGCCGAAGATTCATATTAACCTCAAGTTTATTTTTTCTATATAATCCCTAATAATATTTTTTAATTCATGCGTTTATCGCAGAATTTAAATTAAGCCAAACATCCTTGGCTTTACAAATATCCAATACCTAGTAGCAGGTTATAGACAGCTTTTATCTGGTGTTTTTAGGTACTGCTTTAATCAGCAAGGTTTTATTTAAAAAATATTTTGTGCCTTATACTGAACATTATCTAAGCAATATTCTCGAATATTATGCCCTTTGTAGCAGACCATGATAGCACTCTTTTCATCATCTAATTTCAAGTTCATATTAATTCACCTTGCTGGCCAATGCTGTCTAGCAATAATATAAATGCTCTAAGTCATCAATCCAAGCCTATTATTTATCCAATAAATTAAGGCTGTCCATATGAAAAGACAGCCTTGTTCCTAGGGCTTAACTGAGCTAAATATTAGTTGGGACTAATTTATTTAACTTCGCGTTTATACTCATCCATTTCATTAAAATTAAGATAGCGATATATTTCATCAGACATGGGTTCAATACCTGCTACTTTTTCTAAATATTCTGCAACCGTTGGTAGACGACCGACACTGGCTACTACAGCAGCTAGTTCTGCCGATGATAAATACACATCGGCCCCATTTCCTAGACGATTAGGAAAATTTCGAGTCGAAGTTGATACCACGGTTGCATTGTCTGCAACTCGTGCCTGATTACCCATACAAAGTGAACAACCTGGTGTTTCAGTACGCGCACCAACTCGGCCAAAGATACTGTAATAGCCTTCTTCCGTTAGTTGATGTTGGTCCATTTTTGTGGGCGGTGCAATCCATAATTTAGTGGGTAAACTACCTAAGTTTTCCAACACTTTACCTGCGGCACGGTAATGCCCAATATTAGTCATACATGAACCAATAAATACCTCATCAATTTTGGCACCAGCAACCTCAGACAAAGGCTTGATATCATCAGGATCATTTGGGCAAGCCAATAAGGGCTCTTTAATATCATTCAAATTAATTTCGATCACTTCGGCATATTCTGCGTCAGCATCACGTTCCATTAATTGTGGATCAGCCAGCCATGCTTGCATTGCCTCAATACGTCGTTGGATGCTACGAACCTCTTGATATCCTTCTGCAATCATCCATTGCAACAAGGCAATATTTGAATTTAAGAATTCAATAATCGGCTCTTTATTCAAATGAACAGTACAGCCATTGGCTGAACGTTCAGCAGAGGCATCAGATAACTCAAATGCTTGTTCCACTTTTAAATTCGGTAAACCTTCAATTTCTAATACTCGACCATTAAAGACGTTTTTCTTACCTTTTTTCTCAACAGTTAATAAACCTTTTTGAATAGCGGTATAGGGAATGGCATTAACCAGATCTCGCAAGGTAATGCCCGGTTGCATTTCACCTTTGAATCGCACTAATACCGACTCAGGCATGTCAACTGGCATTACACCTAATGCAGCAGCAAAGGCTACTAAGCCAGAACCCGCGGGAAAACTAATCCCAATCGGGAAACGAGTATGTGAATCTCCGCCGGTACCTACCGTATCCGGTAAAACCATACGATTTAACCATGAGTGAATAACTCCGTCACCTGGACGTAACGACACCCCTGCACGGGTGCTGATAAAGTCTGGTAATTCATGTTGTAATTTAATGTCGACTGGTTTTGGATAGGCCGCAGTATGACAAAAAGACTGCATAACTAAGTCCGCTGAAAAACCTAGGCAAGCTAATTCTTTTAATTCATCACGTGTCATCGCACCGGTAGTATCTTGTGAGCCCACCGTTGATACTCTTGGTTCACAATAAGTACCGGGACGAACACCTGCTACACCGCACGCTTTGCCGACCATTTTCTGAGCTAAAGTAAACCCTTTACCAGTATCAAGCGGTGGCACAGGACGGACAAATATTTCTGATGCCGGCAAACCTAATGTTTCACGTGCCCGATCGGTTAAACCACGACCTATAATCAAAGGAATACGACCACCTGCTCGTACTTCATCAGCTAGTGTCGTTGGACGCAAACTAAAGCTAGAGACTTCTTCACCTGCCTCGTTCAAAATTTTACCTTCATACGGCAAAATGGTAATTACATCACCAGTATTCAAGTTTTGTACATCACATTCGATGGGAAGTGCACCTGAATCTTCGGCAGTATTAAAGAAAATAGGCGCAATATTATTACCTATTACTATACCCCCTTGACGTTTATTGGGCACAAATGGAATGTCATTACCCATATGCCATAATACTGAATTAATCGCAGACTTTCGTGATGAGCCTGTGCCAACAACATCGCCGACATAAGCTAAGGGATGGCCTTTTTCTTTCAATGCAGTAATGTCATCTAAAGGCGAATCCATGGTGTTGATCAACATCGCTTTAGCATGCAGAGGAATATCAGGTCGACTCCATGCCTCTGTTGCTGGCGATAAATCATCGGTATTAGTTTCACCGGCCACTTTAAATATCGTTAAGGTAATGCGCTCTGCTAACACTGGACGAGAGGTAAACCATTGCGCATCAGCCCATGCTTGCACTACCCGTTTTGCATAATCGTTAGTGGCTGCTTTTTCCACCACATCATGATAAGCATCGTAAATTAATAAGGTGTGGGAAAGTGCCTTTTCGGCCGTTGCTGCTGTTTCAGGCTTATCTAACAAATCGATTAAAGGTTGGATATTGTAGCCACCCATCATCGTGCCTAATAATTCGGTCGCCTTAATAGGATTAATGAATGCACATTCTAGCTCGCCTGTTGCCACATCCGCTAAAAACCCTGCTTTTACATAAGCAGCTTGATCAACCCCTGGTGGGACGCGGTGAATTAATAATTCTAAACATTGCTCACTGTTTTCAAGGGTAGGTAATTTGAGTAACACTACTAAGGCTGAAACTTGCTCAGCGTTTAATGCTAAAGGGGGAAGTCCTAATTGGGCACGTTCTTCAACGTGTTTTTGATATTCAGTCAGCACGTGGTTTACTCCAGATATTGAAACAGTAAAAAATCTATTTTAACATGCTCTCCGAAGCAAACTAGAGATCTGATATAATTTGATTTATTTACTACCTACTTTTAGCGGAATTTCCATGGAACTTAACCTTACTTCACTTACCTCAATATCACCAGTTGATGGTCGTTATGCCGACAAAACTAAAGCACTTCGTCCATATTTTAGTGAGTATGGTTTATTACATGCACGAGTAGAAGTTGAAGCCCGCTGGTTACATTTATTAGGTGCAAATGCTGATATTGCAGAAGTACCGAAGTTGAGTTCTGATGCAGAAGCCTTTTTAAATAATATGGTTAGTAACTTTTCTGTTGAAGATGCTGCACAAATAAAAGATATTGAGCGTGAAACGAACCATGATGTAAAAGCGGTTGAATACTTTATCAAACGAAAATTCAAGGCCAATGCCGAGCTTGATAAGATCAGCGAGTTTGTCCACTTTGCCTGCACCTCTGAAGATATCAATAATACGTCATATGGCATTATGCTCAAAAAAGCACGTGAAGAAGTTATTTTGCCTGAAATGGACACATTGATCGCATCGATTCGTAAATTAGCAATTGAACATGCTGAAACTCCCATGATGTCACGTACCCATGGCCAACCGGCTTCACCAACTACTTTAGGTAAAGAAATGGCTAATGTAGTACATCGTTTAGAATTACAACGAACTCATGTTGCAGCAGTATTGTTATATGGGAAAATGAATGGTGCTGTAGGTAACTACAATGCTCATCTGGCTGCATACCCAGATGTTGATTGGCCGTTAATGGCTAATGCCTTTGTTACTGGCCTTGGTTTACGTTGGAATAAATACACCACTCAAATTGAGCCTCATGATTATATGGCAGAGTTATTTCAATCGATGATCCGATTTAATACCGTGTTGATCGATTTTTGTCGTGATGTTTGGAGTTATATTTCAATTGGCCATTTCAAGCAAAAAACCGTCAAGGGTGAAATAGGCTCTTCAACTATGCCACATAAAGTCAACCCTATCGACTTTGAAAATGCTGAAGGTAACTTAGGTTTAGCCAACGCAATGTTTGACCATTTAGCACTTAAACTCCCTATTTCGCGCTGGCAGCGTGATTTAACAGATTCAACCGTATTACGTAATGTAGGTGTGGGGTTTTCATATTCAATACTAGCCTATAGTTCTGCTTTAAAAGGTATAAGTAAACTTGATCCTAATCCTCAATCTATGGCGCGCGACTTAGATGCAAACTGGGAAGTATTAGCAGAACCTATCCAAACGGTAATGCGTCGATATGGCATTGAAAACCCTTATGAGAAACTTAAAGATTTAACTCGCGGTCAGCGTGTTAATGAACAGATCATGTTGGAGTTCATTAATAATTTAGAATTACCAGAACAGGCTAAAGTGCAATTACGCTTATTAACACCTGCAAACTATATTGGTAATGCAGCTGAGCAAGCACGTAACTGCTAATAATGAAACACACACCCGATCTTTTAAATGACACAGCCCTTATTCACTTTGAAGATCGGCAAAAAGCGATTCCTTTAGCATTATCGGTCGCTCAGTCTGCTAAGCGTCAGATTTGTATAATGGGTCGTGATATAGACCGCCCATTATTTGATACGGTCGAATTTGTAGAATGTATTAGACAATTGGCACTCAGCAGTCCTAGAGCTCAAATAAAGATTCTTGCACAAAAGACTAAAGGCAATGTAAAAAGCGGACATCGCATCATTCCACTAAGCCAACAATTAAGCAGTCTAATTCATGTACGTACACCCGATATTCAGCATTCAAATATCCAAAACATTTTAATACTAGCTGATGACTTTGCTTATCTGAAATGCCCAAAGGCAAACTATTATCAGGGCACGGCCTGCTTTTATGACCGGCTAGAAGTCCGGCATTTACAATCAAAATTTGATGATATCTGGTCACATGCAACAGTAGATATGTCGATAAGGCGCTTACATTTATGAAAATTTTAATATTTGCTCTGCTCAGCATAATGAGCTCATTACTATTAGCAGATAATAAAATTGAAATTATCCAATTAAAAAATCGAGTAGCCTCAGACGTATTATCGGAAATCCAGCCTTTTTTACCCAAGCAGTCAACAGCACGCGCATCTAATGATTTCATTATTTTGCAAGCAACACCCAAGATCATTGCCCAAATGAAGCAGCTTATCAATACTTTAGATATGCCTGCTCAAAACCTTGTTATCAGTGTCATAAAAACAGATACGGTTATGTCGAGTAAACAACGTACTCGTACTGATGGCGATATTCTTATAAGTGAAAGTGGCGTGTCTGCCGATCTATCAGTTGAGCGATGGTCCACTAATAATAGTAGAAATAAAGACCAGCATTATCAATCTAGGGGCCTTGCAGGTCGACCTATAATGATTTCTACTAATCAAGCATTGCCTCAAGTAGAACAGTACTTCTTGCTAGGTTCAAATGGCGATCGTGCTGTTCAATCAAATACAAGCTATATTGATATTAATAATGGTTTTCAGGCTATCGCTAACATTTTGCCTAACCAGCAAGTTAGCCTTGATATTTATCCACAATTTGCTAGTTTTTCTAAGCGTAATGGGGTTATAGATAGTAGTCAGCTCTCTTCTAGCCTGTCAGGTCCAGTTGGGGTATGGATTGAAATGGGCCAAGCTAGTAGCGCTAAAAATAAAACTCAACTGGGGACTACTCGCTCCCAAACCCATCATCAGCAACAACAATTTATCTACATAAAAGTAGACCAATTATTTAACAATAAATCTAACTAAAGAGAACCCATGGATATTAAACAAGCGATTCTAGAGCGTCGTTCGGTAAAACACTTTGACTCTGAACATGAAATGACTGAAGCTGAAGTTGAGGAATTGATGCAATATGCAATTTTATCGCCTACAGCCTTTAATATTCAACATTGGCGATTTGTTAGGGTGAAAGATAAAGATAAACGCCAGCAAATACAACAAGCGAGTTGGGGACAATCACAAGTCAGCGAAGCTTCATTATTATTGGTGCTGTGTGCAGATTTGAATGCTTGGGAAAAACAACCAGAACGTTATTGGAAAAATGCACCAGAGGAAGTTCAAGGCTATCTATTACCTGCGATTGAGGGTTACTACACTAATCACCATCAGGGTCAGCGAGATGAATGTATTCGCTCATCGAGCATTGCGGCCATGAATATTATGCTGATGGCAAAAGGGATGGGGTACGACAGCTGCCCGATGGATGGTTTTGACTTCGATAAAGTGGCTAAGGTAATCAATTTACCGCATGATCACATTATCACAATGATGATTACCATCGGTAAAAAGAAAGTGGATGCCCGATCTCGATCAGGTCAATTACCACTGGAAGAGGTTTTTTTCACTGATGTATTTTAAGGATAATTAATATATGGGGGGACAAGTGCTTCTGATACCATATTCCGTCCCTTACGCTTAGACTGATATAATGCACGATCAGCACGTTGTAAAAAACTTTCAGGGCCTTCAGTTGGATAATATCGGGCGACTCCAAATGACATTGTAATAGGGCCTAATGATTCGCGAGTGTCTTTGCGTTGAATACGCTTAGATGCAATATCAGCTCGAATATTTTCTGCTAGTTTTATAACATTTTCAAGACTGGTATTGGCCAGTACAATCGCAAATTCTTCTCCACCATATCGGGCGACAAGATCGCGTCCTTTGACGGCGCCTTTTAAACTTTTAGCGACTACTTTTAGTACTTGATCACCGACTAAGTGTCCATGATTATCATTAATTTTTTTGAAGAAGTCTAGATCGGCAAATATCAAACATAATTCTGATCCACTGCTATCTGAATCACGTGTTGATTTGAGCAATACATCATCAAAGTGGTTACGATTGGCAGTATTAGTCAACATATCTGTTTTCGCTTCGCGTTTTGCATCTTCAAGATCATGTTTCAAGTCTTGAACTTCAGCTATCGTTAAATGCAAACGTTCTGTCAATAAACTGGTATTTCCTATAGATAAGCGAGTTTCTGAGAGTACATCTTCAATGATGATATGCACTTTCTCTCGCGACATATCAGGATTTAGGGTATTGAGTATTTCGCTTAAATTTGATGCTGTTGTAGCTGCAGATCGGCTTCCTACATTAACAAAACTTAACACCTCGGTTAGAACACGACGTAAGTCCTGACGCATTTCTAATAAGGCGGCTTGATCTTTTTCTCGATTAAAAAATAACTCGTATAACTCACGACTCTGCTGATCAGTAAGCTCATCATTATCATCAAAATGGGCATCGATCGCACTCTTCAAGGCCACATTACTACCCGATACATATTCATACCATATAGCATAATTAGCGGGGGTCATAGCAACACTATGTTTTTTCATTAATGGTAGCGCTAAACGCATATTCTCAGCCGCTTTGTCCTTGTATTCCTGATATTCCATCTATAACTCCAGCCTCAAAATCTTACATTAATCTTTTTTTACCCGCAATTTTTAATCTTAATGCATTTAACTTGATGAAACCTTCAGCATCTTTTTGATTATAAGCACCAGCATCATCTTCAAAGGTAGCAATTGATTCATCAAACAAACTGTCGGTTTCTGATGCACGCCCAACCACAATAACATTACCTTTATATAACTTGAGGCGTACTTTGCCATTTACATTTTGTTGTGATTTATCAATCATTGTTTGTAACATTTCACGTTCTGGTGACCACCAATATCCATTGTAAATCAAACTAGCGTAACGTGGCATTAGTTCATCCTTAAGATGAGCTACTTCACGGTCAACAGTAATCGATTCAATGGCACGATGAGCAGGGATCATAATGGTTCCAGCAGGCGTTTCATAACAACCACGCGCTTTCATACCGACGTAACGATTTTCAACCATATCCAATCGACCAATGCCATTTTCACCGCCGACTTTATTTAAATACTCTAGCACTTCGGCAGGAGTGAATGCCTTGCCATCAATAGCTACGATATCACCTTTTTCATATGTTAGTTCAAGATAAGTTGCTTCATTTGGTGCATCCTCAGGTGAGATAGTCCAACGCCACATAGTATCTTCCGGCTCTGTCCATGGATCTTCAAGAATATCGCCTTCATAAGAAATATGAAGTAAATTGGCATCCATTGAATAAGGTGATTTTTTACCCCGTTTCATTTCAACAGGAATACCATGTTGTTCAGCATAATCTAATAGGCTTTGTCGAGAGTTCAAATCCCATTCACGCCAAGGTGCGATCACTTTAATATCAGGGCTTAATGCATAAGCACCTAGTTCAAACCGAACCTGATCATTGCCCTTACCCGTTGCGCCATGTGATATTGCTTCCGCACCTGTTTCTGCAGCAATTTCGACTAAGCGTTTGGCAATAAGGGGCCGCGCTATAGAGGTACCTAATAAGTACTCACCTTCGTAGATGGTATTTGCACGAAACATAGGAAAGACATAATCACGCGCAAATTCTTCGCGAAGATCCTCAATATAAATATCTTTGATTCCCATTGCTTTTGCTTTTGCACGTGCAGGTTCGACTTCTTCACCTTGACCGATATCTGCAGTAAAAGTAATCACTTCACAATCGTACACATCTTGTAACCATTTTAAAATAATGGAGGTATCAAGACCACCAGAATAGGCCAGCACGACTTTATTGATCTTAGACATTTGTATTGTTCCCGTAAAAAAATCTGTTTTTGTAAATATTAATTATTATATCAAAAGCCGAGGGTTGCGATAACTTCTTTAACGGCATGTCTACCACTTGCTTTACAGCTGATTCGACGTGGTGCGTCAATATATTTCAGTTTAAAACCTAATTGTTTATATAAATCTACTACACGATCTGTTGCTTGATTCGATAAAACAACCGGACCTTTGTGTTTTATTAGCCATTCAGCTAAACGGACCTGATCATCCCAATTAAATCCTTTTTGAGCATATTGATGAAATGGCACATCATAAGGCGGATCGGCATAGATGAAATCATTGTCTATAATAGCTAACTCAGAAAAATCTTTGTTAGTGAATTGCCAAGCAGATAATGTGGGTTGATACTTTATAAAGTCAGCTTGATAATTTATCTTTTTATATCGGCCAAAAGGCACATTGTAACCGCCTGACTTATTAAATCGACATAGGCCATTGTAGCCTGTCCTATTAAGATAATAGAACAGTTGCGCCAAGACATCACCACAGCCATCCTTATGATTTAACTCATTAAATTCAGCTCGACGAAGATAGTATGCTGCTTCATCATTCTCTAGTAAAATATCTACATTCAAACCTTTTTGGATTTGCTGATAGAAATTAACTAAGGCAGAATTGACGTCGTTGAGTAATGCCGTTTGAGGCTGTAGTCCTAATGCAACCGATATACCGCCACAAAAAGGCTCAACTAATCTAGCCGTTGAATGTTTAGACCATAACTTGTCTAGTGTTGGAATAAGCCAACGCTTGCCTCCCGCCCATTTGAGCGGAGGCCGTAATGGCGTTAACTCTTGCTCCATCTAGCGTGCAGTTCCTATTTAGAATGTAAAGTTTTGCGTGGTGGCAATAAATCTGTAATGCTACCTTCTGCCATTTCAGCAGCAAAACCTAAGGTTTCTGATAATGTAGGATGTGGATGTATCGTCATACCAATATCTTCAGCATCAGCCCCCATCTCGAGGGCGAGTACTGCTTCAGCGATTAACTCACCTGCATTTGGTCCAACAATACCTGCACCAATAATACGACCAGTTTCTTTGTCAAATAAGGCTTTAGTTAAACCTTCATCACGGCCGACACTAAGACTTCGGCCACTAGCTGCCCAAGGAAATGCGCCTTTAACATAGTCAATCTTCTGAGCTTTTGCTTCAATTTCAGTTAGCCCCATCCATGCCACTTCTGGATCAGTATAAGCGACCGAAGGAATAGTCATTGGATCAAACGCAGATTTCATACCAGCAATAACCTCTGCAGCTACTTTAGCTTCATGGGTCGCTTTGTGTGCGAGCATTGGCTGACCGACAATGTCACCTATCGCAAAAATATGAGCAACATTAGTTCTCATCTGCGAATCAACCTTGATAAAACCACTATCATTGACGTTAACACCTGCCTTTTCGGCATGAATAAGTTTGCCGTTAGGTGTACGACCAACCGCAACTAAAATCTTATCAAACATCAGTGTTTCTGGTACATCTTTGCCTTCAAAATTGACTTTAAGTCCTTTAGTCTGTGGTTCGATCTTTGCAACTTTAGTATTAAGATAAATGGCTTCATATTTAGCTTGTACAGTCTTAAACAAAGGTTTGACCAAATCTTTATCTGCGCCAGGAATAAAACCATCTTGCATTTCAACAACGGTAATTTTTGAGCCCAGTGCATGATAAACAGTCGCCATTTCTAGACCGATAATACCGCCTCCAACAACCAACAGTTTTTTGGGTATATCTGCTAAATCTAATGCATCTGTCGAATCCATCATTCGTGGATCATCATTTGGAAATACGGGAACTTTACTGACACGTGAGCCGGCTGCGATAATACAATTATCAAATGAGATTGTTTTGTCACCATCTGCAGTTGTAACGTGCATGGTGTGTGTACCTGAAAATTGAGCTTCGCCACGAACAATAGTCACTTTACGTTGTTTAGCCAGTGCTTTTAAGCCACTGGTTAACTTATCAACGACGCTGTTTTTCCAGTTTTCTATTTTACGAATATCTATTTTTGGCTTGGCAAAACTAACACCATGTTCAGCCATATCGGCTGTTTCATTAATAACTTTTGCAGTGTGTAATAAGGCTTTAGAGGGAATACAACCAACATTTAAACAAACACCACCAATTTTTTCATGGCGTTCAATCATCACCACTTGTTTACCTAAATCAGCGGCTCGGAAAGCAGCAGTATAACCACCAGGGCCTGAGCCTAAGACTAGAATTTCAGCATGAATATCGGCACTGCCAGCCACTGTTGTTACAGCGCTTATTGCTACTGGCTCAGGCTCTACTTCAACTGCAGGGGCTGCTGCTTGTTTTTCACCACTAGAGACGTCGGAGGTCTCTAAGGTTAAAATAACACTGCCTTCTTTAATTTTTTCACCTACCACTACATTTACACTAATGATCTTACCTGAGGCACTACTAGGTATTTCCATTGCAGCCTTGTCTGATTCTAGCGTGATCACATCTTGATTAGCCGTAATTTCATCACCAACACTGACTAAAACCTCAATAATTTCTACCTCATCAAAATCACCGATATCGGGTACTTTTACCTCAATCAGACTCATAACAAGACCTTTCTAATATCAGATAACATCTGATTAAGTGTGGTTGTAAATCGTGCACCCATCGCACCATCAACGACCCGATGATCATAAGACACAGATAGAGGTAAAATCAGTCTGGGTTGAAATTCTTTACCATCCCAAACCGGCTGCATTTTATGGCGACCAACACCTAATATTGCCACTTCTGGTGCATTAACTATTGGTGTAAAGAAACTACCACCAATACCACCTAAGCTTGAGACTGAGAAAGTACCACCTTGTAAATCTTTAGCTGTTAGTGCGCCATCACGTGCTCTAGCACTGATTTCACCTAATTCACCCGCTATTTCTAAAAAACCTTTTTTATCGACATCTTTAATAACAGGTACCATCAAACCATTCGGGGTATCAACTGCTACACCAATATTGTAGTATTTTTTGACTATTAAGCTTTCTTTGTCTTCACTAAGGGAAGCATTTAATTCAGGGTACATTTTTAAGCTAGCCACAACCGCCTTCATAATAAAAACAAGAGGTGTTAAATTAACCCCTTGTTTAGCGGCCATCTCTTTATTGGTTTTTCTGAATTCTTCCAACTCAGTAATATCTGCTTCATCAAACTGAGTAACATGGGGAATATTTAACCAGCATGCATGAAGGTGTTTGCCTGATATCTTTTTAATGCGTGATAAATCCGTGGTTTCAATATCACCAAACTTTTCAAAGTTGATAACAGGAATCGGAGGAATTGCAGAACCTGTATTTACTGCGGGCGCATTAACTTTTTGTTTCACAAAGTTCTGCACATCTTGTTTGGTAATACGTCCCTTTTCACCCGAACCAGCTAGTAGACTTAAAGTAACCCCTAGTTCACGAGCAAATTGACGCACCGATGGTGAAGCATGAGCGTGTTTCAAAGCGGCTTTATTATCTGGCGCAAAAGGTCTTATTTCAACCAATTCTGGTTTGGTAATCACTTCGACAGGTGCACTAACAGCTGCTGGGGCGGGGGCGGGGGCCAGTGAAGCTACTTGTTCAACTTCTACTTTAGTGTCAACAGCAGCAGAAGTTGTTTGACTTGCTTCGAGCATGGCGATAACAGATCCTAATTTAACTTTATCGCCCACTGAAACCTTTAGTTCTTTAATTACACCAGCAAAAGATGACGGGATCTCCATCGCTGCCTTATCTGATTCTAAGGTAATAATATCTTGATTTTCAGCAACTGTATCACCAATAGAAATTAAAACTTCAATAATCTCTACCTCATCAAAATCACCGATATCAGGTACTAGTAACTCAATTAAATCTGCCATAATTTAAGCCTTTACTGGAGTCAATGCATCAGCATTGATATTGTATTTTTTAATCGCACTTTCAACAATGCTATAAGCAATTTGGCCATCATCTGCCAAGGTATTTAATGTAGCAACCACAACATGATAACGATCAACTTCAAAGAAGTGACGTAATTTCTGACGGGTGTCACTACGACCAAAACCATCCGTACCTAATACCGCATAAGGTGCTTTTATCCATGGGCGGATCTGTTCAGCATACAAGCGAATGTAATCCGTTGAAGCCACCACAACTCCAGCTTGGTCGTCTAAACATTCTGCGACATAGCTACGTTTTTTGGCGGCCCCAGGATGCAGACGGTTATAGCGATCGACGTCCATACCATCACGAGCCAACTCATTAATGCTGGTTGCACTCCATACATTGGCAGACACTTCCCACTCTTTCTCAAGTAATTCAGCGGCTGCTTCAACTTCGCGCAGAATGGTTCCGCTACCGAGTAACTGAGCCTTAAGTTTGTGTTTGCCACCAGATTTAAGCTGATACAAGCCTTTAATAATAGCTGGTTCAATACCTTTAGGCATATCTGGATGTGTGTAATTTTCATTCATTGCCGTCAAATAATAAAACACGTTTTCTTGTTGTTCAAACATACGACGGAAACCATCATGAACAATAACGGCCATCTCGTAAGCATAAGTAGGATCGTAACTAATGCAGTTAGGTATCGTACCTGCTTGGATTAAGCTGTGACCATCTTGATGTTGTAAACCTTCACCATTAAGCGAGGTACGACCTGCAGTTGCACCTATTAAGAAGCCTTTCGCTTGAATATCGCCAGCTAACCAGGCCAAATCACCGACACGCTGAAAACCAAACATGGAATAATAAACATAAAATGGCACCATATTCACATTATAGTTTGAATAGGCAGTGGCAGCAGATATCCACTCAGCCATAGCACCCGCCTCGTTTATTCCTTCTTGCAGGATTTGACCTGAAGTATCTTCGCGATACCACATCACTTTGCCTGAATCTTCTGGTTCGTATAATTGGCCTGATGATGAATAAATACCAAATGAACGGAATAAACCTTCCATGCCAAAGGTACGTGCTTCATCTGGTACGATAGGCACAATGTTCTTACCTATTTCTTTGTCACGAATTAAGGCCGTTAAAATACGCACAAATGCCATCGTGGTAGATATTTCTCTATCACCCGTTGATTTCAGCATGGCATTAAAAATACTTAGATCAGGTGTTTTTAATGATGGCGCATTGTGATTACGTTTTGGTAAGAAGCCACCTAGATCTTGGCGACGTTCTAATAAATATTTTTTCTCTTCGCTATCATCATCTAATGTGATGTAAGGAATATCTTCTACTTGTTCATCCGATAATGGAATATTAAAACGATCACGGAAAATCTTCATTTGCTCTACACCCAAGTTCTTTTGAGAGTGAGTTGTATTTTGAGCTTCGCCAGCTAGGCCCATTCCATAACCTTTAATTGTCTTGGCTAAAATAACAGTAGGTTGGCCTTTGTGATCAGAAGCTTGTTTGTATGCAGCATAAACCTTACGGGGATCATGACCACCACGGCTTAATTTCCAAATATCTTCATCGGTCATATCTGAAACCATTTCTAGCAATTCAGGATATTTACCAAAGAAATGTTCACGTACAAAAGCACCATCTTTAGATTTGTAGTTTTGGTATTCACCATCCACTACTTCTTCCATACGTTTTAACAATAAACCATTTTTGTCTTTAGCGAGTAGCTGATCCCATTCTGAGCCCCAAATGACTTTCAGTACATTCCAGCCAGCACCACGGAATATTGCTTCTAGTTCTTGAATGATCTTGCCGTTACCACGCACAGGGCCATCTAAGCGCTGTAAGTTACAGTTAATAACAAAGGTAAGGTTATCTAGTTTTTCACGGCCAGCAAGGGTAATAGCCCCTATGGATTCGGGCTCATCCATTTCGCCGTCACCCAAGTAGGCCCATACATTTCTGCCGGATGTTGCCTTAATATCACGATGTTCCATGTATTTCATAAAACGGGCTTGATAAATAGCTAATATAGGCCCTAAACCCATTGATACCGTAGGAAACTGCCAATAATCAGGCATCAACCAAGGATGTGGGTATGAAGATAAACCTTTGCCGTCAGCTTCAAAGCGGAAATTATCAAGCTGTTCTTCTGTTAAACGACCTTCAAGGAAAGAACGTGCATATATACCAGGAGAGATATGGCCTTGAAAAAACACCAAATCGGCACCGTTGCCATGGTTATCACCTTTAAAAAAGTGATTAAAACCTACATCATATAGTGTTGCTGAAGAAGCAAAACTAGCAATGTGACCACCGACAGCACCGGGTTTAAGATTAGCTTTTACTACCATCGCCATTGCATTCCAACGGATATACGATCGTAGTTTGTGTTCCATGTCTTGATTGCCTGTAATACGTTCTTGTTGATCAACAGGAATCGTATTCATATAAGCAGTATTGGAACTATAAGGTAGATTAACACCTGAACGTCGAGCCATATCAATTAGCTTTTCTAGAAGATGATGTGCTTTTTCATCTCCCTCCACCTCAATAATAGATTCTAACGCGTCCAACCATTCTTGAGTTTCTTGTGGATCATTATCAACAAAATCAGTCATAAATACCTTCGCTAAGCTTACCGTCATAAATAGCGACGTATTGTAACAGTTTTTGTTCTATTCCCAAGTAGAATTGCCCTGTTAGCTACTGTTACTTAATATTGACCCTTCTGTATACTGGTTTAATTTAACCTAAAATCATCAGCTTAGCTGACTGTTTTGTAACGTCGATACACACGTGGTGTTAATAATATAACTAACACAGCGATATAAATAAGGGGTTCTAGTTTATCCAGCTTAACCAACATATAGAAATGAACTGAACTCGCAATAGCGATGAAATACGTTAGTTTGTGTAGCTGTTTCCATCGACGTCCACCCAAACGTTTGACCATTGCATTATTAGATGTAATAACCAGTGGTATTAAAGCGGTAAAAGTAAAAAAACCAATGGTGATAAAAGGCCGTTTTATTATATCTTTGATAATGTCATCAATATCAAAAAACTGATCCAGCCAGAGGTATAACAGCATATGTATAAAGGCATAAAAAAACACATACAAACCCAACATCCGACGTAATAAGGTTAATTTATTCCAGCCTGTTAACCATCTAGCAGGCGTAATCAATAATGTTATCCATAAGAAACGCAATGCCCACAGACCCGTCTCTCGAGTAACCGCTTCAATAGGATTAGCGCCTAATTGATTCGTCAATAAGGCGATTGTCAACCACAGGGCTGGAAACAAGCTAACTATAAATAGTACGACTTTAAATTTTGTCATAATCAACTTTTAGAAATTTTTACTCATATCCATACCAGTATATAAATGAGCTACTTGTTCGCCATAACCATTAAATAGTTCGGTTTTACGTTTTAAAAATTCTCCAAGACGGCGCTCACGACTTTGGCTCCAGCGAGGATGGTCGACATCAGGATTAACATTAGAATAAAACCCGTATTCTCTTGGACCTGCTTTCATCCATGCAGAGATTGGTAATTCTTCAACAAAACGAATTCGCACTATAGACTTAATGCTTTTAAAACCATATTTCCAAGGGACAACAAGCCTGATCGGAGCACCATTTTGACCTAATAATTCTTCGCCGTATAAACCAACCGAAAGCAGTGTTAATGGATTCATCGCTTCATCCATACGTAGACCTTCTACATAAGGCCAATCTAATACCCTTCGGTTTTGGCCAGGCATTTGCTCAGGGTCGAAAAGTGTGCTGAATTCTACAAATTTTGCTTTCGAGTTAGGCTGAGCTCGTTTAATTAGATCAGCTAAAGGAAAGCCCACCCAAGGAATAACCATTGACCAGCCTTCCACGCAACGTAGGCGATAAATGCGCTCTTCCAGTGTGAAAGGTCTGATTAGATCATCATAATCATATTCACCCGGTTTATCACACTCCCCTTCAATTGTAACTCGCCAAGGTTTAGATGGATCGGGAAATTCAGTTGCCATAATTGCTGGTGCTTCTTTACTGGTACTAAATTCGTAAAAGTTATTGTAAGTAGTGATTGACTCTTGTGCTGTCAACGACTCTTTAGTTGAATAACTACTTTTAATCAAATTTTTATAGCTTGGCTCTGGTGTAGATGTTGCACTAGCCAATGAGACCGGCAGTAAACTTGCTGAAGCGGCTATCGCAGCACCATTTAAAAATTGTCGACGATTCAAATAAACACTGTGATCCGTCACCTCACTTGCCGCTAACTCACCTAATCTTTTTTTCTTAATTAACATCGTACACTCCTAAATCTAATATTTAGTTATTTTGAGCAATTAGTGATTTTTTTTGCAATCCAATAATCCATACTAAAATAGTTTCCGGCACCAATGAAAAATAACGCTAGCAACATAATGAAATAAGTAGTCGCAAATTCAATACCATTATTTAAAATAACAAAACCACCATTTTGTGTCAGCCAATCATAGTTATCCTGTTGTTGCAAAATAGAACGTGCCGTTTCTAATTGAGCACTCGGTTCTGCAATCGCTAGCCAACCATTGCCCCAATGAACGGTAACCGCTGCAACAATCATAGTAGCCATTAATGGTACGCTAACCCAACGCAAGGCCAGACCCAGTACTAACAAAATCGCTCCAAAATATTCTGCACCCCAGGCTAAATAAGCCATGAGTTCAGGAAATGGTAGTCCTAAAGAGCTATCGAACCATTGGATAGTTCCATTTAATGAACTTTCACTATCAAATGGATTCCACTTACTATTAGCTGCCATCCAAAAGACAGGTGCTAAATATAGTCTTAGCGCTAAAGGTGCTAAAAAATCCAATGCCCTAGTACTGTTCAATAAATTTTGAAAAACGGTCATTAATTTACACATTGACATTACATTCTCCTTCTAAAAACTAAAAAGGGCCCCAAAGAGCCCTTTATACAATCCATAAAGTAAACTTTATGTCTTATTTACTAGCACCACATTTTGCTTCGCCGCATTTACCTTCTTCCATTTTTTCTACTTTAGCTTCATGTCCCGCTTTCATGTCTGCACCACATTTAGCTTCGCCACATTTACCTTCTTTCATTTTTTCTGCTTTATCTTTCATTTCTGCGCCACATTTAGCTTCATGTGCTGCTTTCATATCTGCACCACAAGTAGCTTCAGCCGCTGCTTTTTTATCAGCACCACACTTAGCTTCGCCACATTTACCTTCTTTCATTTTTTCCGCTTTATCTTTCATTTCTGCGCCACAATTGCCTTCAGCAAGTTGCATATAACCACTAGATAGTTCAGCAGATGCGAAAGGGTTAGCATCAGCACTTGCTGCCATTGGTGAAAGGGCTAAACCTGCTGTTAATGCTACGCCAGCAGCTAATGCAATCGTTGTTTTTTTTGTAGTAAAAGACATAATAATTTCCTAATAATGTTACATAAATAGTACATAAAATAAAATACAACCGGTCAATGATGACCAAGCTTGCTAACATAGACCCGTACTGAACTATTTTGTTACAAACTTAATGAAAATAATTATAAATAACATGGATGAGAACATGCTAATCGCGGATTTGAAAACTATTTTGTTACAAACTTAATGAAAATAAACATCAATATAAATAACATTGATGAGAAAGCGCTGATCACACAGCTGATCATCGGAGATAAAAAAGCTTTTGAACTAATTGTTTCAAACTATCATAACCTTATGCTGTCTGTTGCTCGCGCGATTGTCGGCGAAGCCTTTGCTGATGAAGTTGTACAGGATGCGTGGATTTCTGCTATCAAAGCATTACCTAAATTTGAAGGTCGCTCATCTCTTAAAACATGGTTACTTCACATTGTAAGCAATGGCGCTAAAAGTCGCGTTCGCAGAGAAAACCGTATGATCTCTTTGGATGATGGCTGGCAGACTATGTCATCAGATAAGTTTGATAATACCGGTCATCGCTTAGATGATGTACTCAGTTGGGAGGAAGCTACGCCTGAAGCCTTATTGGCCAATGAACAACTACAAGCAGCTATTGAAATTACCTTTCAACAACTACCCGCATTACAACGCGCTGCACTCACAATGTACGACATGGAAGGTATAAAAATAGAAGAAGTTTGTAACATTCTCGACATCTCTGCGTCTAACGCACGTGTGTTACTACATCGAGCTCGAACAAGCTTACATCAATGTATCGAAAGATTTCAGGACTAATAAGTAAAATGATTAAATGTAAAGACTTAATCGAAGAAGCAAGTGACTACTTAGATGGTGATATGCCATTAGGTAAACGCATTGGTTTGTTTTTCCATCTCTTAATATGCCACTCTTGCCGCAATTATATGCAGCAAATCCGTAGAACTATTAAGACGGTTAGCGTATTACGGCCCAGAGAAAAAGATGCAACTGATAAACATGCTTTAGCACAAAAATTACATAGTCTTAATTGTAAACATAACTAAAGCTTAGGACCTGATTGGTGTTTATCTTTCCATTCACTGTAAGGCATGCCATATACATGTTCTCGCGCTTGTTCATAATCAAACGTTAAACCTTTGTCTTCTGCTGCTGCCACATACCATTTTGCTAAGCAGTTACGACAGAAGCCAGCTAGATTCATTAGATCGATATTTTGAACATCTGTTCGCTCTTTTAAGTGGGCAGTCAAACGGCGAAATGCTGCTGCTTCTAACTCTAATTGAGTTTGCGCATCCATTAATTATTTTCCTCATATAAAAAACACCGTACCTCGTGGGTAGCGGATAATACAGTTCGTTCTGGGTAAGCTAATAAACATTCGGGCATAACTTTAGGGCAACGTTGGTGAAAATGACAACCCGTTGGTGGATTAGCTGGCGAGGGTAATTCCCCTTCTAAACGCAGCACTTTTTTATTAATATCAAGCTCTGGTACGGCAGCTAATAATGCTTGAGTATAAGGGTGTTTGGGCGAATGTAATACTTCATCTCGACTGCCTTGTTCTACAATTCGCCCCAAATACATGACAGCAACTCGGTGAGCTAGATAATTAACGACCGAAATATTGTGCGTAATAAAAAGATAGGATAAGCCAAACTCATGTTGAATTTCACGTAGTAGATTAAGTATTTGAGCTTGTACTGATACATCTAGTGCACTGGTAGGTTCATCACAAATAATAATCTCTGGATCTGCAGCCAATGCTCGTGCAATACAAATTCGCTGACGTTGTCCACCTGAAAACTCATGTGGATATCGATGTCTAATGTCTGCTTGTAAGCCTACACGTTGTAATAATTGAATAATTCGCTTTTGTTTTGCTACCGGATCTTTGAGATATTTCTTAGCGGTTAGTCCCTCTTCAATAATCTGCGTAACCGTCATCCGTGGATTCATTGAAGCAAATGGATCTTGGAATATTATTTGAAATGAAGAACGATGCGCTTTTAGTTCTCTTTCTGACAGTTTGGTCAGGTCATTTCCTTGATAATTCACTTCGCCCGAAGTAACAGATACTAATTGTAAAACCCCCTTACCAACGGTCGTCTTACCACAGCCTGACTCACCTACTAAGGCCAGCGTTTCGGATTGTTTGAGAGATAAGGTTACATCGTCAACGGCTTTTACATGGCCAATAACACGCTGAAATAGGCCTTTTTTAATAGGGAAATGTACCCTTAATGCATTAATTTCTAAAATAACTTTATCTGCTGGTAATACTTCAGATAAAGGTGAAGAATGCAGTTCTAATGGTTTGGTTAATGGTTTAATTTTGACATCGAGATTGAATAAATGACATCGCACACCATGCTGTTGCTCTTGATACCACGCCGGCACAACCGAGTGGCACAGCTCAAAAGCGCTATCACATCGCTCAACAAAGCGACAGCCAGTGAATTGTTGTGTTAATACGGGCACATTGCCTTTGATAACCGTCAGACGCTGTTCGCGCTTTTGTTCTGTTGGCAAAGCCTGAAATAATTTTTCTGTGTAAGGATGCTTGTGTTGATTAAAAAAAAGTTCTCGACTGGTGCTTTCAACAATTTGTCCGGCATACATCACTGCGACATGATCCGCCATTTGAGCAACTACGGCTAAGTCATGGCTGATCAGTAAAATAGCCATGCCGGTATTACGTTGGATTTCTTTTAACAAATCTAGGATCTGCGCCTGAATGGTGACATCAAGAGCAGTGGTAGGTTCATCTGCAATTAATAACTCAGGCTCACCAGCCAAAGCCATAGCAATCATTACCCGCTGCTTCATTCCGCCGGATAATTGATGTGCATATTCATTAATACGTTGCTGTGGATCAGGAATACCCACTGATTCCAGTAAAGAAATAACTCGCTCATGACAGGCTTGTCCCTTCAAGCCAAAATGCCATTGTAAACATTCACCGATTTGCTCACCTACAGAAAGTACTGGATTAAGTGAACTTTGCGGTTCTTGAAAAATCATCGCAATACGGCGACCACGAATATACTGCATCTCTAGTTCAGATAAGGCTAATAAATCTTGCCCTAAAAGTTTAATTTCACCAGCAACGATTTGACTAACAGGTTGAGGGTTCAAGCGTAACAATGACAAGGCAGTCATCGATTTACCACAACCAGACTCGCCCAACAGAGCAAAGGTTTCGCCACGATTAATAGTGAAATCGATCCCATCTACAGCACGCAATGGTTGAGCTGAATTGCCTAACCAGGTTTTTAAACCTTTAACTTCTAGTAAAGGTAGGCTCATTGGGTGGCCTGCATGCGAGGGTCAAAAGCATCTCGTACCACATCAGCAAATAAATTAGCAGCTAATACCAAGGTAAACATCGACATAAAGGCGGCAGTGAGTGACCACCATACCACGGGATCTCTTGCCATTTCCAAGCGTGCGCTATTAATCATATTACCCCAACTAATCATTGAAGGATCAACACCCACACCGACGTATGACAACACTGCTTCAGCCAATACTAAACCACTAAAATCAAGCACAATAGCAATAATAACTATATGCATTAAGTTGGGTAATATATGGCGATGTAATATTGTTAAGCTACCCGCACCTAATGCTCTGGCTGCAAGCACATATTCTGCCTCACGTAACTTAAGCGTTTCACCTCGCAAAATCCGGCATAGTCCAGTCCAACTGGTCAAACCAAGTATGATGCACAAAAATAACAAACGCATATCAGCTCGTTCAGCAAGAGTGGCAAAACTTTCTGGATGATTATTCATATAAACTTGCAACATTAACACCGCAGCAGCGATAAGCAATACGCCAGGTATTGAGTTTAGGGTTGTGTAAACATATTGAATAACATCATCAATCCAACCTTTAAAATAACCTGCAGCGATGCCCATAAATAAAGCTAATGGCAACATAACTAAAGTCGTTAAAGTACCAATAACAAGACCCGTTCGCACACTTTTCAAGGTTTGATACAGTACATCTTGTCCAACTTTATCTGTTCCTAAAATATGATATTGGCTACTTAAAACGGCAAGGTTAAAACCAATAAGTAATAACATTAATAACATAAAAAGTACGGTTCGATAGGGATAATCAGATTGGCCCAACACTATCTGCTGTGCTTTTTCCCGCCATGAACTTGCATGTCGCTTAGCTAGATGATTTATCATCACAATAAAAATAATCAACCAGGCTAACAGTACCCACAACGAGGTTTTTAACATGTTGAGGGTAATATCTGTCCATTTATTCAGTTCATTTGTTAAATGAGAACCTGCAAACAATAGTTTGGGATAACCATAATTGAGCCCTCCATCTGCCATTGTTTCCATCTCTCGAACAAATAAGCGAGTGGCAAATGGTACAGAATACGTTTTTTCAACTTGTCGACCCAATGGTAAAATAGCCAAATCCAACAAGGTCAAGACTTCAGTCGAGTAATGTGTCGCTTCATCTGCTTGTTCTGATGAGAATGCCATTCTAAAATGTACAGAGTCTAACAACCCAATGGCCGCATAACATAGTAAAATCATTATTGAGATCACACCACGTTTACGTAGCAAAACAGATCGCCACGGAGCTCGTAAATGAGGGTGGTGTCTAATATATAAAATTGCTGAGATAACAACGGCAAGCAATATATAAATTAATATATCAGTCCATAAAAACACAGGTAGAAATGGCATAAGGACGACCTAAGAAGCCAGGTCAGAAATATCAATTCTCAATTCTTTAGGCAATGAGAACTCCACAGTTTCTTGCAAGCCATTATCTTCATCAGTTTGATTTACACCTAGGGTTTTTAATCGATTAACCACATCTTGAACTAAAATTTCTGGTGCTGAAGCACCCGCAGTCAAACCGATGGTATGTTTATTAATAAGCCATTCAGGATTAACATCATCGGCATTATCTATCAAATAAGCAGGCGTATTTAATTTTATAGCAAGTTCTGATAATCGGTTTGAGTTAGAGCTGTTTTTAGAACCTACAACCAAAACAAGATCACATTGCTCAGCCAGGTTTTTAACTGCATCCTGGCGGTTTTGTGTGGCATAACAAATATCATCTTTGCGAGGACCACTAATGTTTGGAAAATGCTTTCTTAATGCGTCTATCACCACTGAGGCATCATCAACAGACAATGTTGTTTGTGTTACAAAGGCTAATTCATTAGGGTTTTTAACCTGAAGTTTAGCAACATCTTCTGCTGTTTCAACTAGATACATGCCTCCTAGTTCTGATGTGTATTGCCCCATTGTACCTTCAACTTCTGGATGACCGGCATGGCCTATCAAAATGCATTCACTACCTGCACGCTCAAACTGGGCGACTTCCATATGTACTTTAGTCACTAAGGGACAGGTTGCATCAAACACTTTTAAACCACGCATTTCACCTTCAGCCTGTACTTTTTTTGATACACCATGAGCACTAAAAATTAAAGTGGCATTATCGGGTACATCGCATAATTCCTCGATAAAAACAGCCCCTTTATCACGCAAACCATCAACCACATACTTGTTATGAACAACTTCATGGCGAACATAAATGGGGGCACCAAATAATTCTAAAGCCCGTTCAACGATATCAATAGCACGGTCAACTCCTGCACAAAAACCGCGTGGATTAGCAAGTATTAATTTCATTATAAGACGGCCTTTGGGTATGATCCTAATACGCGACACATTGATGACTGCTGCTCGAGTAAGGTTAATGCTTTTGCAACGGCTATATCTTGGCAATGGCCTTCTATATCGATAAAAAACACATATTCCCATATTCCCTTGCGTGAGGGTCTCGACTCAATACGGGTCAGACTAATACCACTATCCGCTAGTGGTTTTAATAAGATCTGCAAGGCACCAGGTTTATTTTTAGTTGATACTAATAAGGCCGTTTTATCCTTTCCGGATGGCCCAACATCTTGATTTCCAATCACTATAAACCGAGTGGTATTATCTGCCTCATCTTCAATTTTGCTAGCCAAAACAGACAAGTCGTAAATTGCAGCTGCCCGGTTTGCTGCGATAGCTGCTGCAAAGGGCTCATCAGCTACTTTCTTAGCCGCTTCTGAATTACTATCAACGGCAATTAATGCTGTTTGCGGCAAATATTCTGCCAGCCAACGTCGACATTGTGCAAGTGCTTGCGGATGTGCATAAACTGTTTTTATATCGGAAAGTTCAGTTGATTTACTGAGCAAATAATGATGAATGCGTAGTGATACTTCACCATTTATTTTCAGCGATGAATTAATGAATCTGTCTAAGGTATGAGAGACCATGCCTTCTGTTGAATTTTCAACAGGCACTATGCCATAGTTAGCATTAGCGCTCTCAACAGCATGAAACACATCAGCAATGGTCGACATTGATAGTAACTCGACAGAACCGCCAAATTGTTTTAATGCAGCAGCTTGGGTAAATGAACCTTCAGGTCCTAAATAAGCTACTTGCAAAGGTTTTTCAGCCGCTAAACACGCAGACATTATTTCACGAAATAAACGCGCCATATCTTTTGCATCGAGCGGGCCTTTATTACGTTCTATTACTTGTCGAAGCACCATCGCCTCACGATCAGGCCGGTAAAAGTCACCACTTTGCTCACCATTAGCGATTTTAATACGTGCAACTTCTTCTGCCATTGCAGTGCGTTTGTTCAACAACGTCTGTATTTGCAGATCAGTATTATCTATTTCATCACGAATATTTTGCAATGCTTGTTGTTCACTCATGGTTTTTAACCGTATTTTCTTTCGAATTTAGACATAAATGCTATCAAAACATCAACCCCAACTTACGGCATTGCGCTAGCAATACTAGCACGCATACCACCTAATACCTTCATGTCCTTTCCGTGACAACAATCCTACTGCTTTAATAGCAGATGAAAACTAATAATCTATACTATTAACAAAGTATTCCCAGTCCAATGTGTCTGATAGTACTTTTTGCATAACTTCTATGGGTAGCATAGCCTGCCCTAGACTAAAATCATACGGTTTAAATAGTTTATTCTTCTATTTTACTCTCTGAACTATCAATTTCAGAATTAGCAAGGTCATCTTCCTCGTCTTCTTCCTCTAATACACGTTCTAAACCTACCAGTTTTTCTTTCTTAGTTAGGTTAATCAATTTCACACCTTGGGTATTACGACCGACAATGGATACGTCTTTCACCGGTGTCCGCACTAAAGTCCCCCCATCCGTAATTAACATAATTTGATGTTCTTGTTGGACTTGCACTGCCCCTACTACATTTCCGTTACGCACAGATGTTTGGATAGAGATAATACCGCTACCACCACGCCCTTGAACACGATATTGCTCTAAATCAGTACGCTTACCAAAGCCAAACTCAGTGGCTGTTAATATTGCACCATCTTCAGCATTAGCGATAATCATCGAAATAATATCAACACCTTCAGGTAGACGCATTCCACGAACACCACGAGAAACACGACCCATAGAACGCACATCTGTTTCAGGGAAACGAATTACTTTACCATTTGAGCTAAACAACATAATGTCAGATTGACCATCAGTCAATGCAACACTGATTAGCTGATCATCCTCTTTCAAGTCAACCGCAATAATACCGTTAGCACGTGGACGGGAATAAGCTTCTAGTGGTGTTTTCTTAACAGTTCCTGACGCAGTAACCATAAAGATATAATTGTCTGCATCAAAATCACGTACGGCTAAAATTGCATTAATAGTCTCGCCTTCTTCTAGGGGCAGAATATTTACAATAGGTTTACCACGAGCAGCGCGACCTCCTTGCGGGAGTTCATACACTTTTTTCCAATACACTTTACCGGTACTTGAGAAGCACAATAAGGTGTCATGGGTGTTAGCAATAAATAAATGTTCAATAAAATCTTCATCTTTCATCGATGTGGCGGACTTACCTTTGCCACCACGACGTTGAGCTTGATAGGTATCTAGCTGCTGTGTTTTTGCATAACCAGCATGAGATAAGGTCACCACCATCTCTTCTTCGGTTATCAAATCTTCTAAGGTTAAATCAAGATGTGCATCCAAAATTTCAGTGCGACGTTCATCACCAAATTCTTCTTTTATCTTGACTAATTCTTCACGAATAACGGCCATCAAATTATCAGGATCACTCAAAATAGCTAATAAAGCCCCTATTTCTAATAATACCTCGCGATACTCATCTAAAATTTTATCTTGTTCAAGGCCAGTCAAACGATGTAAACGCATATCAAGAATAGCTTGTGCTTGCACCGGCGACAGATTGTACGCCCCGTTGAGCAATCCCAATTCAGCTTCTAGACCTTCTGGACGAGAAGCTTCAGCACCTGCGGCACCTAACATCTCCAGAATCATATCCGAAGCCCAACCTCGTGCCAATAAGCCTTCTTTTGCTTCGGAAGGACTGTTTGATGATTTGATTAATTCAATCACTTCATCGATATTCGCTAATGCGGTGGCAAGCCCCTCTAATATGTGTGCACGATCGCGTGCTTTACGAAGTTCAAACAGTGAACGACGTGTGACCACTTCACGGCGGTGACGAATAAAGGCTTCTAAAATAGGTTTCAAGCCCAATAGTCGTGGCTGACCATCAATAATGGCCACCATATTAATGCCAAATACCGTTTGCATTTGAGTCTGTTTATAGAGGTTATTCAATACAACCTCTGGAACTTCGCCGCGTTTTAAAACCACCACCATACGCATGCCATCTTTATCTGACTCATCACGTAAGGCTGAAATACCTTCGATTTTTTTATCTTTAACCAGCTCAGCTATTTTCTCTAACAAACGTGCTTTATTGACTTGATAAGGCAATTCAACTGTAACAATACTTTGCTGACCTGTACTTTCATTAGTTTCAATGATGGCACGCGCACGAATATGAACTCGGCCACGGCCAGTGTGATAAGCCTCACTGATACCACGTGCGCCATTAATCATTGCTGAGGTGGGGAAATCGGGGCCGGGAATATACTTCATTAAACCTGCCACATCTATATCTGGCGTATCAACCATTGCCAAACAGGCATTAAGTATTTCGGTTAGATTATGAGGTGGTATATTGGTCGCCATACCCACCGCGATACCTGATGAACCATTTATTAATAAGGCAGGTACTTTTGTAGGTAAGACAGAGGGTTCGTGTTCTGATTCATCATAGTTGGCAATAAAATCGACGGTTTCTTTATCTAAATCAGCCAACATTTCGTGAGTGATTTTTGCCATTCGTACTTCGGTATAACGCATCGCAGCCGGAGAATCGCCATCAACCGAACCAAAGTTCCCTTGACCATCTACTAACATATAACGCATTGAGAATGGTTGAGCCATTCGAACCATCGTGTCATAAACCGCTGTATCACCATGAGGATGATATTTACCTATCACATCACCGACAATACGCGCTGACTTTTTATACGATGAATTCCAATTATTACCTAATTCGCGCATTGCAAATAAAACACGTCGATGAACAGGTTTCAGTCCATCACGCACATCTGGTAAAGCTCGCCCAACAATTACGCTCATCGCATAATCAAGGTACGACTGCTTCATTTCATCTTCAATATCGATCGAATCTAGCTCAAAAGCAATATCAGTCATCTATCTTATCATCCTAATAAACGTCGGTCAGTCATTCACCACTAAAGTCTATGATTATAACACTCGGAGCGACTTCCTGCACCTTTATACTCAGACACCTACTAGGGGCTCACTTTTGTAAAATAACCGCTGAAATCATCTTCAACGGTCGAGAATAATTCTTCCAGTCCTTGTTTCCACCCTTTTACGACCGCTGCAGGAGAACTTTGCTCAATGTCAACGTCAACACGTAAGCCTGTTTGAAATAGCAGTTTGGTATTCTTTTGGTCATTTGTCATCAAGAAAAATTGCATTTCTAAGATAGCCTGCGGCGAAAACTGATCACGCTGCTCTCCATATAGTGCGGTAATAGCGGTTTCTAATACCATATCTGCCGGAACAGTTTCAGATAGGACAACTTGGCTAAATAAACCCGTTTTTTGTAACCAACGTCTTAACTGTTCAGTAAACATTTCAGATGGATCATTAAAAAGCTTGTGCGCTGGCTGTGGCTGATATTCGTTTTCACCAACTCTAAATATGAGTGTCCTGCCACGAAAATGAGGAGTAACTCGTATCGGTTTTAATAGTAAAACACGATCTTTAGTAAATTCTGTAGCTACAGCGCCTCGCTCCACATCGATCACGTAATAATGTGGCGTATCATCACTATCAATCTGTATGCTACCAAAGCCAAAACAGCCAGATAACACGCCTGTTAATACCAACAAGGTTAACACTCTAATTATGGTTTTTTTGGGCACCCAAATATTACTCCTGTAACGATTCAAAACAGCTGTATACTTCAGTAGTACACTTTGCGACCGCTATATTAAATTAACTACTATATAGATTACCTCTTTATGCAACAATTGAAAGAAAAAATTCGTGACATAGCTGATTTTCCGTTAGAAGGAATTATCTTCAAAGATATCACACCATTAGTTCGAGATCCTGCCAGTATGCGTCTTGCTGTTTCTGCATTAATTGCTCCCTACAAAAATACTAACATTACAGCTGTTGCAGGAATGGAGGCGCGTGGTTTTATATTTGGTAGTCTAGTTGCTTGGGAGCTCAACCTAGGCTTTATTCCTTTACGAAAACCTGGGAAACTGCCCTATGACGTGCAATCTATCGATTATAAATTAGAATATGGCGATGCCAGTTTAGAAGTACACATAGATGCAATTGAGCCAGGTGATAGAATTTTACTCATCGATGATTTATTAGCAACAGGTGGCACCGCAAAAGCAAGCTGTCAATTAGTTGAAAAACTCGGTGGCGTAGTGGTTGCTTGTGCTTTTGTTGTAGAATTAACAATGTTAGATGGTCGAGATAAATTATCAGGCTACCCCATTCATTCACTCATAAAATATTAAAACGAATCATCTTTATGATTATAAAATTATTTACATATATATTGTTGCTATTGTCCCTGACCGCCCAAGGTCAACAGTTTCAGGCGCCACTGACCGATACACATTGGCAAGTTATCGAAACACCCATCAAATGTATATTGAGGCAATCTATTGCAGATTTTGGTGTAGCTAAATTTCAGCAAGAACCCGGTGGCCAATTGAGTCTTATTTTCACCACCAAGTCTTATCCTGCAATTCGAAGTAATGTCAGTTTTGAAATTGCTGAAGCCTCCTGGCAAAATGTAGAGCAGCGTTTAATATTAACTTCAGTCCCAACTGAGCAAGGTCAAACAGAATTCATATTGACCGGACTTTTTGCTGACCAAGCTTTAACGCAGATCCAAGAAGGACGATTTCCAACACTTCGTTATCAAAGCCAAAATGCCAGCGAAGAACTTAGTGTTCTCATGTCCACTATTCATCTAACTGATTCGATGCCTGCTTTTAAACAATGTGTTGCCAGCTTACCGCTCTATACCTTTGAGGATATTAGTAATCTAACGGTATATTTTAATTCAGAAAAATCAGACTTATCTGACAAAGCAAAACAAGCATTAACCAGATTAGCTGATTACGTAAAGTTAGATGACAGTGTTAAGCGCATTACCATTACAGGTCATACCGATAATTATGGTCGTAGACGCCTAAATGGCCCCTTATCTGAAGCACGCTCAGTTGTTATTAAAAACTATTTAACAGAACAAGGTAAGCTAGCAGAATCACTTATCGTCACCTCGTCGCATCTTGAATGGAAGCCGGTATCAAACAATAAGTCTACTTCAGGGCGCGCACTCAATCGTCGAGCAGAAGTGACTGTTTTTAGATAAATACCTTTTTAAATCGTCAAATCTAATGTCCTCATAGTCAAGTTGTTTCTAGCTATAGTAATAATATTAAGGGCAATCTAAGCCAAGGAAAACTTATGCAACAAGAAGCTATTATTGCTCTTTCTGTGATCGGCATTGTCGCTATTTTTTGTCAATGGTTTGCATGGTGGGTCAAGTTACCAGCCATCGTATTTTTATTAATTGCTGGAATAATACTTGGCCCACTGACAGGATGGTTAAACCCTGAGACACTATTTGGTAGCCTATTGTTTCCGATGGTCTCCCTGGCCGTTGCCATTATCCTATTTGAGGGCAGCCTTACCCTTAAATTTGATGAAATTAGAGGCTTGCAAAAAGTCGTTCGTAACATGCTGACTATAGGGGTTGCTATCACCTGGGCATGTATTACGCTAGCCACTCATTATATTCTCGATTTTGCTTGGCCTTTATCACTGCTATTTGGTGCAATGATGGTTGTTACCGGCCCAACCGTCATTATCCCTATGTTAAGAACAGTACGCCCAAATGCCACTATTTCAAATATCTTACGCTGGGAAGGAATTGTTATTGATCCCCTTGGTGCCATTCTTGCTGTATTGGTGTTTGAAGTTATTTTATCAATGCAGTTACAAGGTCATATTTCACTCAGTCATACCGTTTACATGTTTGGCCAAACACTGGTTATTGGTTCAACTATTGGTGGACTTGTGGCCTATCTGTTTGGCCTTGTTTTACGCAAACATTTAATGCCAGAATATCTACATAATGTTGCCACCTTGTGTATTGTCTTTGGCGTATTTGCCTTATCTAATTATTTATCTGAAGAATCAGGTTTATTGGCCGTCACCGTGATGGGAATATGGCTAGCCAATATGAAAAATGTCCCTGTAGAGGATATTCTCAATTTTAAAGAAAGTTTGAGTATTTTACTTATTTCAGGCTTATTTATTTTATTAGCAGCACGACTGGAATTTGCCCAATTTGAAGCTTTAGGTATTGGCGCTTTATTTGTTTTTATCCTAATTCAGTTTGTTATTAGACCCATTAAAGTATTTGTTTCCACCATAGGTTCAGACCTTAGTTGGCAAGAAAAAACATTAATCAGCTGGATTGGTCCTCGTGGAATTGTGGCTGCAGCCGTAACAGCCCTATTTGCAATACGTCTACAAGAAATTGGTGTTGAACATGCTGAATTACTGGTGCCTCTTGCCTTCACCATTATTATCGGCACTGTTATATTACAAGGTGCCACCGCTAAGTTTATCGCACATAAACTAGGCGTTGCTAACCCAGATGACAGTGGGTTTTTAATTATTGGTGCTAACTCTACTGCCATCGTCATCGCCAAAGCACTCAAGGATAGCGGTTACCGTAGTTGTTTAACTGATTCTAGTTGGACCAATGCTAAAGCGGCTCGAATGGCCGGCCTTGATACCTATTACGGTAATGCCGTGTCAGATCATGCTGATCGACACTTAGATTTAGTCGGCTTAGGTCAAGTACTGACTTTAACCCCACAAAAAGAGCTCAACGCACTGGCAGGACTAAGGTATCGTTCTGAATTTGGTAGCAATCATGTCTATAATCTGAGCACTGAAATAGAGAGAGAAAAGGAGGATGCAGAGCAAAAGTCTCGTACTAAAACCACTCATGGTTATCGTACATTATTTGGCAGTGATATCACCTTTGCTAAATTAGCCAGCTTAATTGCACAAGGCGCAAAGACCAAACAAACCAAACTTAGTGAAAGCTTTGATTATCAAGCCTATCAAGAACAGTACGGAAAACGTGCCACACCACTATTTGCTATTAACCACAAAAAACGTTTGTATTTTTTTACTGCTACGGACTCTATCGTTCCTGAACAGGGTTGGACAATTGTGTCCTTAGTCAAAGAAGAGCAAGAAAAGATATAAGATCAATGATACGTGTTGAACGGATTAACATCGCTAAACAAAGCGGATTACATGATGGTAAACACTAAGGTCAAGCGCATGCTCCAGCTTTTATAAAAAGCTTGGCTTAATTGCTACTAGTGATACGTATTTAGATACTCAAGTTTTAGATACTCAAGTTTTACATATTGAGATGTATTTATAAACAGAAACTATCGCCATAACTGCAACAAGTCACGCGTCGCCTTTTTATAATCATTAGCTTTAGTAATCGCTAAGATCATCGCCACAGAACCTACACCTGTTTTATGCAGTTGTTTAGCATGCTGTTGACCAATCCCACCAATCGCTACTAAGGAATATGCATCGCCCAATAGCCGTGACCATTGCTCTACACGTTGCACACCTTGTGGTGCCAACGGAATGGTTTTACTGGTAGTTTCAAAGATAGGCCCCAATGGAATATAGCTAGGGTTTACGGCTAAAGCTCGAGCAAGCTCCCAGTATGAATGAGTAGAGATACCTAACCTTATGCCTGACGGTTCCATTTCGATTAGATTAGCATCATGCAAATCTTCTTACCCTAAATGCACGCCATAAGCATTATGTTCAATGGCTAATTGCCAATAGTCATTAACAAAAAAGCTACCGAATCATCACAATAGCTAGTCGCTTATTTAATATTGTATTCTTCGTCATTCGTTGCATTTTTAATGTGAAGTTGAATCGCTTTAACTCCCTCTTTTGTCAGTTTTTTAACCCAATCACTGTTATCAACGACAGGATAAATGCCTAAACGACGTTGGCAAGAAGGAAAGCTAAATCGCTAAGCAACCAAGTTTTCGGAATAAGTTAATTTAGGGATATCTAGTTCTACAGCCGCTTGTTGTTTGATGTACTCAGAACTATATTCTTCGAGGTTTTAAGTATCATCGCGGTCGTCAATTCAAGCTTGGCAAATGGCGGGCAAACCTTTTTCAAGGTCAATGGTAACCGTAGGATCGGTATACATATCGGCTGTGTCATAGATGAAAATGGGTTCATTAGGTACACTCGGCAAGCTTGCATCACGATTTGACGTATCTGTCAGATTGATTTTGCACAATGGCATACGTGTATCATCTCGACAGCCAGTGGCATACGCTTTTTCAGAGCTGGGCATCGGCTTAGTCAAAATACCCGTTCTACCCTTGATGTTGATGACTTTATTATTATCTGACAGTGTGCTTCCCCTTAAATGATACAAAAATAACGGGGAGCGAGAAGAATCGTTGCGCAAAAGCGAACAAGAGGTGAGTCTAGAAATCAACCCTGCAGATCATAAAATACTCACTTTTTTCCTACGAAGGTTCTAGCCTCTTCAGGTTCAGCGGGTTTCATCTCAGCCACTTAAGGCACCCCGACAAGTGGGGCAGTTCATAAAGCATGAAAAATATTTCGTACATCATAAATGGTAGAATAGTGGCCTATTTCTTATATATTCAACGGCCATCAACATCTGATGAAAAGCAATGATTATGAAATCAAAACCCTCTAAAATTGATCTACATGAAATTGCGCTTTTCCGTGAAGAAATTGGCGAAATTAAACATATCGAACAAGATAAGATCCATCCTGTCACTAATCACATAAAACCTATTCCTCTGTTTCAACAACAAAGAATTGATCAAAATTTTAATGATACATTTTCTGAAGATTATGAACCACATAACGTAACAGGTGATGAATCTCTTGCTTTTCGTCGTAGTGGCATCCAACAACGTTTATTTTCACGGTTACGCAATGGCCACCTTGAAATGGAAGCTGAACTCGATCTTCACGGCATGACGATTCCTACTGCACACCACGCTCTCGCTGAATTTCTCAATCAGTGCCAACAATATAATATTCGTTGTGTCCGTATCATTCATGGTAAGGGCTGGTCTTCAAAACATCAAAAACCGGTACTGAAAAGTAAGTTGAATGGTTGGTTACAGCAGGCTGACGATGTTTTAGCATTTTGCTCTGCCCCCATTGAAGATGGTGGCACTGGTGCAGTATATGTACTACTTAGAAGAAAGAAATAGACTTCAACATAAAATACCTATCATTCTTTTTCGATGTTGATCCAAAATATTAAAGTCACTGGTAATATGGTTAATTAGCGTTAGAAAATGTCCATGCCAAAATACGCGTAATCTTATTACCTTGTTTCATTTCTATTTCTTTAATCTCTATTGCATCTAGTTTTCGTAGTAATTTTATTGAAGGTTTAACATTCTCACTTTTTGAAACCAAGCTGGTAAACCAACGACATTGATTGCTAAATATTTTACTTTCTTTGATCATCATACGTAAAAATCGACTTTCACCGCCATTACACCAAAGCTCCGTTTGTTGACCGCCAAAATTTAAAACTGACGGAACTTTGTTGGCTAAGTTGTCATGCTGACCATTGCGGTTTATGGTTAAATTCTGGCGTTTTTTCTGATTCCCTTTTAACGCATCTTCTAATGACGCATGAAAAGGAGGATTACATACGCTGATATCATAATATTCACCCTCTTCAATCACCCCTTCAAAAATGTTACTTTTATCTGGCTGAAGCCGAAGAGCAATTCGTTTTTCAAAACAAGGATTTTTACTAATGATAGTCGCTACGTTATCAAGCGAACGAGGATCGATATCACTCGCAGTACACTGCCAACCATACACTCGGCTAGCCAATAATGAATAGATCCCATTAGCACCAGTGCCTATATCGAGCAACTTAACTGATGTATTTAATGACGTGCTTTTTGCAATATGACTAAATTTAAGTAGTTCAGCTACATAATGAATATAGTCCACTCGTCCTGGGATAGGCGGGCATAAAAATCCATCAGGAATATCCCATTCGACAATATTATAATGATGTTTTAGCAAAGCACAATTCAGTATTTTTACCGCTACAGGATCTGCAAAATCGATTGATTCACTATTATATTTATTGATTTTAACATGAGCAGCAAGTGCTTGATATGATTGGATCAGGGCAGGAAAATCATAGCCCTTATTATGTGCGTTATTAGGGTGTAAGGTTTTACTTTTTGGTTTTAGATGACTTTTTTTGTTTGAAGGCAATGTATTCATATGATTGATTTTATTGAGATAGAATGATGATAATACCAATGACTTACTTTTTCAATTAACTTATTCGCGGTTATTATTTAATTAAAAAAGGAGCCGAAGCTCCTTAATAACTGACTAATATTTTATTTATCCCACCCACTTTCTCGCATTATGGAATAGTCTCAACCAAGGGCCATCTTTACCCCAATCATCTGGATGCCATGAGTGTTGAACTGTTCTTGTTACTCGCTCAGGGTGTGGCATCATAATGGTAACTCGGCCATCTGTTGTTGTTAAAGCCGTAATGCCACCAGCAGAACCATTTGGATTTTGTGGGTAATGTTCAGTTGCATCATCATTATTATCTACAAATCGCATGGCAACTATGGCATCCGCTTGTGAGCCTGTAGTGCTAAAGTCAGCGCGGCCTTCGCCATGTGCAACCGCTATTGGCATCACTGAGCCGGCCATATCTTGTAATAGAATAGATGCTGATTCTACAATTTCAACTAATGAAAAACGCGCTTCAAATTGTTCTGACACATTTCGTTCAAAGCGTGGCCAATGTTCACTGCCTGGAATGAGTTCTTTTAACTGTGACAACATTTGACAGCCATTACATACGCCTAAGGCGAAAGTATCTTCACGCTTAAAGAAATCACTAAATTGCTGTCTAGCTTTACTATTATGTAAAACAGTGCTTGCCCAACCACGACCAGCACCTAATACATCACCATAAGAGAAACCGCCACAAGCGACTAAACCTCTAAAGTCCGCCAAATCAATACGACCTGCAAGAATGTCACTCATATGAACATCGACAGCCGTAAACCCTGCCTTATCAAATGAGGCAGCCATTTCAATCTGACCATTAACACCTTGTTCACGCAAAATGGCCATTTTAGGACGCATGCCGCTGACAATAAATGGCGCTGCAACATGCTCAGCCGGATCAAAGGTTAACTTAGCGTGTAAGCCAGCATCGCTTATGTCCAATAAAGAATCAAACTCTTGTTTAGCACAGTCAGGATTATCACGTAATGCTTGCATCTGATAACTCGTTTCAGACCAGAAACGATGTAGGCTTACACGTGATTCATTAATAACTTGCTCGCCATTGACGGTCACTATAATCTGCTGTTCATCCGTTAATGAACCAATAACATGGCAGTGATGTAATAAATCATCTTCTCTTAATACTGCTAACACGTCTTCAACATCACAATGTCGAACTTGAATAACCGCTCCTAATTCTTCATTAAACAGTAAAGGTAATGAATCACCTAGGCCCGTTAGGGTGACGTTGATACCACTATGTCCGGCAAATGCCATTTCACATAGCGTAGCAATCAAGCCACCATCACTACGATCGTGGTATGCCAACAATAAGTCATCTTGTTTCAATTGCTGAATCGCATAGAAAAAATGTTTTAAAGCAGCAGGATCATCCAGATCAGGTCCATGATGGCCTACTTGATTATAAACTTGAGCTAAGGCTGAGGCAGCAAGACGGTTTCGACCTTTTCCTAAATCAATATAAATAAGGTCACTGTCACCATGATCGGTCCGTAATTGTGGTGTACTGGTTTTAGCAGCATCTGTTACCGGAGCGAAGGCCGTCACAATCAAAGACAATGGTGATGTTACTGATTTAGTAGTACCCGCCTCTTGCCAGACGGTTTTCATCGATAAAGAATCTTTACCTACCGGAATAGCAATGCCCAACTCTGGGCATAATTCCATACCAACAGCTTCAACAGTGTCATACAACAATGCATCTTCACCAGCATGACCACAGGCCGCCATCCAGTTTGCTGATAATTTAATATCACCCATTTTGGCAATACTGGCAGCGGCAATATTGGTAATGGCTTCACCTACCGCCATCCGACCCGATGCAGGTGCATCAATTAACGCTAGTGGCGCTCGCTCGCCCATTGACATAGCTTCACCTTGAAAACCTTGATGATCGGCTAAGGTGACCGCACAATCAGCTACTGGCACCTGCCAAGGGCCCACCATTTGGTCGCGCGCCACAAGGCCAGTTATACTTCGATCACCAATGGTAATTAGGAAGTTTTTACTCGCAACAGCTGGTAGTTTTAACACACGTTCTAGCGCTTCATTCACCGTGATCTCAGCCAAGTCTAACTCAGGCTTTTCAAATGTATGATGTTTGACATTACGCAGCATTTTAGGTGGTTTACCTAATAACAAGGATAACGGCATATCAACGGGATTTTGATCAAACTCAGCATCACCCACTAATAAATGTTGTTGTGAAGTGACCTGACCTACAACAGCCCAAGGACATCGTTCACGTTCACAAATTGCTTGAAACAGTGCAACATCTTCAGGATTGATACCTAGTACATAACGCTCTTGTGATTCATTACACCAAATTTCCATCGGTGACATACTTGATTCATCATTTGGTACGAGGCGTAATTCAAAACGACCACCACGGCCACTATCATTGACTAATTCAGGGAATGCGTTTGATAATCCACCAGCACCTACATCATGTATTGCCACCACTGGATTGTTATCATCTAAGGCAACGCAGCGATCAATAACTTCCTGACAGCGACGTTCCATTTCAGGGTTGCCACGTTGGACTGAAGCAAAGTCTAACCCCTCTTCACTGGTGCCAGAGGTTACTGATGAAGCAGCACTGCCGCCTAAACCAATCAGCATTGCTGGGCCACCTAAAACAATAAGTTGCACCCCGGGTTCAAATATATTCTTTTTTACATGTTGAGGACGAATAGTACCCATGCCACCCGCCACCATGATAGGTTTATGATAGCCACGCACTTCAAAACCATCTGCTGAAGGCACTAAGGCTTCATAGGTACGAAAGTAGCCACACAAGTTGGGGCGACCAAACTCATTATTAAATGCCGCACCACCTAAGGGTCCATCCAACATGATTTGTTGAGCGGAAGCAATACGACTTGGCTTGCCATAGGCTAATTCCCATGGTTGTTCAAAACCGGCGATATTTAGATTAGATACTGAGAACCCTGTTAGACCTGCTTTAGGTTTAGAACCTCGACCGGTAGCACCTTCATCTCGGATCTCACCACCAGCACCTGTTGCGGCACCAGGAAAAGGTGAAATAGCCGTCGGATGATTATGAGTTTCAACTTTCATTAAAATATGCTGAACTTCACCTTGATAGCTATATTGATTGGTCTCCATATCAACATGAAAGCGATAACTTGCTGGACCTTCAATAACGGATGAATTATCACTATACGCAGTTACCACACCTTCAGGATGTAATTTATGGGTATTGCGGATCATATTAAACAGTGTGTGAGGTTGTGTTTTCCCATCAACAATCCAATCAGCACTAAATATTTTATGACGACAGTGTTCAGAGTTTGCCTGAGCAAACATCATCAACTCGATATCATTTGGATTACGACCAAGATCACTAAAGTTATCGACCAAATAATCAATTTCATCTTCAGCTAAGGCTAAACCCATTGTTTTATTAGCGAGCACTAGTGCCGCGCGTCCCCCATTTAAAATGTCAACGGCAATTAATGGACGTGATTGGCCATGTATAAATAAACGTTCGGCTTCATCTTCTGAATCAAACACAGATTCAATCATACGGTCATGCAGTAAATTAATAAGTAGTGTGCGTTGTTGTGAGTTTAATGCACCTTTAATCTCAACAAAATAGGCAATACCACGTTCAATTCTCAATACTGATGTTAAACCGCTGTTATGCGCAATATCTGTTGCTTTACTAGACCACGGTGAAATGGTTCCTGGACGAGGGGTCATTAGAAAAAAAAATTCATTTTCAGTTGCTTCACTGCTCCGCAATTCTGCTTCTAATAAGGTGCCCACAACTGATTTTTCGGATATAGATAATTCAGCGTCACCCTCGACTTCAATGAAGTAGCGATACTCAGTTCTCAGTGTTAACACCTCATCAAGCTGAGCTTGAATTGTTGTTAACAATTTTTCAAGACGGAAAGCAGAAAGTGCCGAACGGCCCATCAATTGCAGCATGCTGATCTCAATTCACAATAAGTAGAAGAATAATGATACTTTATGTGGCACTCTCAACCCAAATAATTTACGATTATTTCAATGACTGACACTATAAAAACTGTTTCACCCCCGAGTTTATTACGACATTTAGCTGTCGTAGTCTATGACTTATTACTACTGACTTCAGTGTTATTGTTTGCGGCTGCGATAGCGGTGGCGGTTAACGCGCTGGTGACCGGTGGGCAAGCCATTACTGCTGGTAACCCTTTTTTCTTTGCTTACCTAGTTGCTGTTAGTTTTTTATTTTATGGTTGGTTTTGGACTCATGGCGGTCAAACCTTAGGCATGCGCGCATGGAAGGTATTGCTGCTTAGTGATAATCATCAACAAATTAGTTGGCAGCAGGTATTTCTGCGATTTATTGTGGCCATTCCATCATGGTTTGTATTTGGCATTGGTTTTTGGGCAACATGGCTAGGTAATAATCACCAAAGCTGGCCTGATTTAACATCACATACCCATTTACATTACGACAAAAAAAACATACCAAAACCACTGTCTCGTTTGTCATAAGTTTCAATTGATAATGATAATGATGACCTTTTACCATTATTCTGTTAACCATCTAAATATGGCTGATTCAATAAGCTTGCAGAGAATGAGTAAACTATTTAGTCATAACGAAGCCAACACTGGTCATAACCAAACGAATAGAGCATTCCTTACCGCTTCTGAGATGTAAACATATTGTGATTAAAAAAAATTTATATAACTATCTTATTCTAGGATTCTTATGCCTATTAGCCGTAGGATATTGGCTAGTTTCAGACGCTATAAATACTGAAATAACCACAGCAGGACAAACTTATGTTAAACCCGCTATAAAATCAGAAATAAAAGAGCTTATCCCCAAAAAATCAGCACGAAATAATAGTTCAAATGCGGCCAATTTAGACTTTTATCGTTTAATGCCTAGTTATGCCGACACCGTCTATACAGATGATTTTACGCAACTAAAACAACGTAAAGTTATTCGAGCATTAGTCGTCCCGAGTAGAACTGACTTTTATATAGATAATGGCAAAATATCAGGATTCATTGTTAAGTTATTGGACAATTATGAAAACGAATTGAACAAAGGTGTAACCCAGGAAGATAAAAAAACACGTATTGTTTATGTTCCTGTTGATTTTAATGACCTTATTCCTTATCTACTTGCTGGAAAAGGAGATATTGCAGCAGGATTATTAACCGCCACTGATAGTAGGAAAAAACAAGTCGATTTTGTCGCTAGTCATCGAAAAGACATCAATGAAGTCATCATTACCAATCGTAGTAGTAACCAGAACCTAGTAGAAATGGCAGATTTGTCTGGAAAAGATATCTATATCGTCAAAGGTAGTAGTTATTTTGAACACCTTAGTCAGTTCAATATAAAACTGATTAATAAGGGACTTAAACCAATTAATATCATTGAGGCTGAAGACTATTTAAGCTCAGAAGATATATTAGAAATGCTCAATGCTGGTGCCATTGAGTTTACAGTCATTGATGACTTTAGAGCTAATCTATGGGCCAAAGTCCTACCCAATATACAGGTGAGAAACGACCTTATTTTAAATGAATCAGGCTCGGTAGGCTGGGCGGTGAGAAAAAATAACCCTGAGTTAAAGCAACACCTTAAAGTATTTTCTAAGCAGGTAAAAAAAGGTACGCTATTAGGTAATATAATTATTAATCAATATTATGGTAGAGACCAAAAACTTGAAAACCTGAAACAATATAAAGAGAGTGATCAGTACAAACAACTGATGGCTTTATTTAAAAAATATGGGCGCAAGTATGATATAGATTATCTCAAACTTATTGCTCAGGCTTATCAAGAATCGGGGCTTCGTCAAGATGTAACTAGCCATAGAGGGGCCGTTGGAGTCATGCAATTAATGCCCTCTACTGCAAAAGATAAACATGTGGCGATTGAAAATATAGAGCGATTAGAAAACAACATTCACGCTGGTGCAAAGTATATGAATTTTCTAAGAAGCCGTTATTTTAATAGTCCTAATATCTCTCGAGAAGATCAAATATTTTTTTCGTGGGCAGCTTACAATGCAGGTCCAGCCAATGTCCGTAAAATGAGATCTAATGCCGAAAAAATGGGACTGGATAAAAATGTATGGTTTCAAAATGTAGAGGTGGCTGCAGGCAGACTCATTGGCAGCGAAACGGTTCGCTATGTTGCTAATATTTATAAATATTACAGCACCTATATGCTGCTAGATAAAAAAGAAAACTAACATGTTTCAGCTTAATTTCAATGACCAAATAGACAAAAAAAACATCATATTTATATAACTGCTATCGATAAAAATATGGCGGGGTCAAGTTATTTAAACATTAATGGCTATTGATGCTTAGCCATCCACTCTTTCGCTAATTTCTCGGCCTCACTTATTTGCTCAGCAGTCATTTCAGTAGCGACAGACTCTTTGCCACTCAGTGCAATTTTATCGCCATACGAACTAGCAATAACCAGCCACATATACGCTATTACATTATCCTGAGTAACACCCTTTCCGTTAGTGTATACAACTCCTAGATTGTACTGAGCTTTAGCATGCCCTTGCTCAGCTGCCTTGTTATACCATTCGAGGGACTGTTGATTGTCTTGTACTACACCCAAGCCCTGATCGTACATGTTTCCTAGCGTGTATTGTGCTCGGTCCAGACCTTGCTCAGCCGCTTTTCTATACCACTCAACTGCTTGCTTATGGTCCTGGGCTACACCTTGCCCACTGCCATACATTAGCCCTAGACTGAATTGAGCATTCAAATGGCCTTGCTCAGCTGCTTTTCTATACCACTCGACTGCCTGCACATCGTTTTGCTCTTTGTTATACATTAACCCTAGGTTGAATTGGGCTTTCACATGGCCCTGTTTAGCTGCTTTTTCATACCAGTAAACTGCTTGTTTAGAATCCGGTGCCACTCCTACTCCAAACTGATACATTCGCGCTAAATTATATTGATCACTCATTAGACCCTTTTCACCTCCTTCCTGACAACTAGTGAAGTTTGCAGAATCCTCTAGCTTTTTATCATAGCAAGATGCGTGAACATTACTAATAAACAATACAAATGTGATTGCAATCAAGAAAACCTTATTCATAACGACCCTTTCTATTAACATCTATGATATGAGAACTATACCCAGAATATACAGGCAATTCATAGTTTTAATCAATGCTAATATTTTCACTATTTTCTAAGGTTACTCTTCGCTCATTAACTTAACTTTTAAGTTACATAACTGATGGAGAAGATTTACCTTGATATATTTCGGCTTTTTCAACCTATCACTCAGCCCCGTTAAATTAGTCGATCATAAATCTCTCCCTTTACATTTTATTGCTAAGCGCTATTATATTTTTACTATATTGACAGCAAATTATGTATAAACGATGCTCCAGTTTACATGAGATTTTCATTCACTTATTCAAGCGAGAATATCAGATGCCGGCACCGGCCATACAATACCGTATCCTTGAGATAATTCACAACCTAACTGCAAAAGTATTGTTCAATCGTTTCGATGTTCTTTGCAATCACTTCACGTTTGAAAGATTTAGCTAAGGCGATGACACCTTCAATAATCGCCAAATCATCAGAATTTTATAACATATCTCGCACAGCGCTCTGGTCTATTTTAATCAAGTAGGCAGACAGGTGCCTGAGAGGCATAAGCGATAAATAGCCGATGCCAAAGTCATCTAAGGCAAATCGTACGCCAAGCTTATGACTGCAGACAATCGTCACGGACACTTGGCTTAAATTACTTTAGACACTACTTTCTAATATTTCTAATTCTAAATAGCTAGGTTTAACATCAGGGTGAGCGGTAAGTAGAGAAGCTAATCTAGCTGTAAATTTAGGCTGCTGTAATTTTATTGCTGCAATATTGACACTACTGCTGATCGGCAGATTTAGATCCATTTTTTGCCATTGGCTGACTGGTGTTGACCTATCAGCTGGAAGGCGTCTACATTATCTTTCGAGTAGAAAGCCACACCAATAGTCGCTGATCTATTTAGCAGCACTATATCGCCTATGGTTATCGGTTCTGAGGCTGCCCCTATTCAACGGCCATCACTACCATTGAATCTCCATTCATTCAAAACGGCAGGAAATAATGAAATGTCCTTCGAACTGTTACCATAGGCATATTCAACTCAACTATTAATCTACAAACCTCGTGTAAATCTCATCAAATTTGTAGGCCTTTTTTCGAAGAATCTCTAGAAGTTCCGGATCGAAGTGTAAAGGTTCAGTTCTTCCGTCGCCATTGAGCATGATTGAAAGTACTTTTTCCTGATCGAACGCCTGCTTGTAGGGCCGTTTTGATCTCAATGCGTCATACACATCAACTAAGGCGGTAATCCGAGCTTCAATGGGGATTTCGGTCCCTTTAAGACCATTAGGATAACCAGTACCATCCCAACGTTCATGATGATTTCTCGCGATGTTGGCTGCAACCTTCATAATTGGATGCTTGGAATGACTGAGTATATCGTACCCATTCTGCGCATGCTCTTTCATAATGGCAACTTCGCTCAAATCCAATTTACCGGGCTTCAGTAAAACGATTTCTGGTGTGCCGATCTTACCTACATCATGTAGGGGTGCTGCAAGTAACATTAGCTTTTGGCGCTCTTTCGACCAACCAAGTTCCTTGGCAATAAATTCAGCATATTCACCTATCCGACTAATATGATTGCCAGTTTCAGGATCCTTGTATTCAGCTGCTACGGCTAGGCACTCAAGTGCTTCTTCATAGGCCTTTTCAAGATTATTTATGTGTTTTCGGATTTCCAGTGTTTTTCTTTGAACCTCTGCTTCCAAACCAGCTTTGTAATGGCGTTTGACGCCTTTCAAAAGAAACAATTCTTCAGCCCGCCGAACCACATGAACTAAAAGGTCAAGATCAATTGGTTTTTCAAGAAAATCGATAACACCAAGCTTCAGGGCATTAATAGCTTCCTTAGATCCACCATGGCCAGTCAAAATGATAAAATCTAGCTGACGCTCACTATCTACCTCAAGCTGGGTAGCATCAATCATTTCCAAACCTGTTTTACCAGGCATAAGAATATCAGTTAAAACAAGAGAAATTTTCAGATCCCTACGCAGAAGTTCAAGCCCTTCTTCACCATTTGATGCTTGAATACAGTCAAAGCCTTCATCGACTAGGCATTCGACAAGTTCTTCGCGGATTTGTTGATCATCATCAACAATAAGAATCTTTATCATCATAATAGTCGCTCCTTGTTTCCAGAATAAGGTTCTGGATTGAAATATCCTTCACTCTCCAATAAGCAATACTAGCTAACACTCGGCAGAGTAATTGTGAACCGAGTACCCTTCTGGGTATTGTTAGCGAAAATCGTACCATCCATATCATGGATAATGCCATAACTGACTGACAGTCCTAATCCCTGACCTTTACCTATCTCTTTCGTTGTGAAGAATGGCTCAAAGATGCGAGGAAGAAGTTCTTCGGAAATACCCCCGCCGTTATCCTCACAGGTAATAACAGTAGTTTTATCGTGTTCAAATACCCGCAGTGTAACCTTCGCCCCCAACACTTTTTCAGCCAAAGCATCCTTGGCATTACTCAAAAGATTTAAAATCACTTGTTCCAGTTGAATAGCATGACCTAAAACCAAAGGACAGTCATCAGGAAGCTCGGTCACAACCTCAATCCCAGCCAGTCGTAATTGCTCTCCCATCAAACCAAGTCCATTCATAACAGCTAGTCGAGGGTTAATAGGAGCTAGCTCTTCCTTCGCTTCGCGCCCAAACATCCGCATGTGGTCAATAATTGCAGACGCTCGCGCTGTCTGCTCTTCTATGCGACTCAGTTTACCGTTCAGGTATGCCAAGTCCGCAGTGCCTTTAGAAATCTTCCGGCGGCTATTCCCCGCAGCCATGCGAATGATGTTCAGTGGTTGGTTTAATTCATGCGCGACTGATGTTGCCATTTCTCCCAATATTGCTAATTTAGATGCTTGAATTATTTGGGCAGAAGTATTTTTCTGCTCGGTAAGATCACGGATAAAACCGATAACACAATTAACTTCGGAGTTTCCTTTCATCATGCAGAATTTTTCAATGTAAAGCTCAACAGGAAATTCATGTCCACCGTGATGAACAGCTTCTATTTCAATACGCTGGCCCATAATTGGGCCTACCCCCGTTTCAAAGAATGCCTTCAAACCTTGACGATGTGCGCTAAGGTGGCGATGCGGAATTAATAGGTCTAGATTCCTCCCAAGAATATATTTACTTTTAAAGCCAAAGATCTCTTCAGCAGCTCTGTTGAACTCGATCACACTGCCGCGTTCGTCAAGAATGATAATGCCATCAAAGGCCGAATCTATTAATGCATGGAATTGGGCACGATTATTGTTCTGCTCTAGAGAATAGTTCAAGACACGTTGGTAAAGCATGTCGAAATGATAAAAGAATGTTCCCAGCACCAGAGGAGCTGTATCAATAATATAAATCATTGGGTTGCTTAAATGTATCTGAATAATATTAGCCAGTGTTGGTAACAAACCCATGATATACATTTCAAAACCTAGCGCTACAAAAACAAAGGCAATACCGATTAGTATGCCTATAAAGGTATACTTATAAGTGTAGTTCATTTGGCACCATGACTGGTCAAGATGATAAACCTTAGATCACAATCTCTAGATATTTCATTCTGGGCGTCATCAATCATTTTCAACCTGTTTCTCCAAGTGAGTGAATGTAACTTAAAACAACGGTGATTCCCACATTCCTACTCAGGAGTCCATGCCGTTTTCAGCGTTTGGTCCTTTAACATACTCGTAACAATTATCAACTAGGCAATCGACCATCTCTTCGCATATTTTTTGATCATCTTCATCGGTAAGAGTCTTCATCATTCAGCGAGTTACTAATTATTTCCTAGCACAAAGGCAATTTTTTCCAGCATATCTTCTATATTCAGTGGCTTTCGTATATAATGATATGAATCAAGTTCTACGCCACTCTCTTTACTTGTGAAACTGCTATGACCTGACATGAGGAGAAACTTTATGTCTTTTCCAAACATTGCTTCAACGCGATTGATTAAGTCAGCACCCGTCATCTTCGGCATCATTAAATCTGTGAGGATAAGCATAATTTCGGGCGTCTTTTTAATGATTTCAATAGCTGCCTCGACACTGCTTGCGATAAAACATTCATATCCTTGCTCCGTTAACGCTTCTGAAGCTTCTTCAAGAATATTTTCTTCATCATCAACAATAAGAATCTTTGTCATCATAATATTCACTCCTTGTTTCCAGAATAAGGCTCTGGATTGAAATATCCTTCACTCTCCAATAAGCAATACTAGCTAACACTCGGCAGAGTAATTGTAAACCGAGTACCCTTCTGGGTATTGTTAGCGAAAATCGTACCATCCATATCATGGATAATGCCATAACTGACTGACAGTCCTAAGCCTGTACCTTTACCTATTTCTTTCGTTGTGAAGAATGGCTCAAAGATGCGAGGAAGAAGTTCTTCGGAAATACCCCCGCCGTTATCCTCACAGGTAATAACAGTAGTTTTATCGTGTTCAAATACCCGCAGTGTAACCTTCGCCCCCAACACTTTTTCAGCCAAAGCATCCTTGGCATTACTCAAAAGATTTAAAATCACTTGTTCCAGTTGAATAGCATGACCTAAAACCAAAGGACAGTCATCAGGAAGCTCGGTCACAACCTCAATCCCAGCCAGTCGTAATTGCTCTCCCATCAAACCAAGTCCATTCATAACAGCTAGTCGAGGGTTAATAGGAGCTAGCTCTTCCTTCGCTTCGCGCCCAAACATCCGCATGTGGTCAATAATTGCAGACGCTCGCGCTGTCTGCTCTTCTATGCGACTCAGTTTACCGTTCAGGTATGCCAAGTCCGCAGTGCCTTTAGAAATCTTCCGGCGGCTATTCCCCGCAGCCATGCGAATGATGTTCAGTGGTTGGTTTAATTCATGCGCGACTGATGTTGCCATTTCTCCCAATATTGCTAATTTAGATGCTTGAATTATTTGGGCAGAAGCTTCTTTGCGTTCGCTCTCCTGTTCGACCCTCACTTTATTCAACTCAGTAATGTCTTGTCCTACACCAACCACACCAACGACTTCACCAAACGCATTACGTCGTGTCGTTGAATTAAGTAGCACATCAACACGCAATCCAGCTTTACTAAATAACGGGAATTCATAGTTAGCTGTTTCTACACCATGAAGGGCTTTTTCCAGAATGTTCCCTACCGACGACTTATAATCATCGGTAATAAAATTGGCCACTAGTTCCTGCCCCATCACCTCACTCTTAGAATAGCCCGTCAGCTTTTCTGACTGCTGATTCCATTCATTGATATTACCTTGTTCATCTATGCCGAAAATAGGCGCATTTGCTGTATCAATAAACACCGTCAGTTCTTTTGCAATGCTCTCCTGTTCGACCCTCACTTTATTCAACTCAGTAATGTCTTGTCCTACACCAACCACACCAACGACTTCACCAAACGCATTACGTCGTGTCGTTGAATTAAGTAGCACATCAACACGCAATCCA